>Ga0316207_10001383_pt1 | contig 30230 bp, 24 predicted proteins | sample 6weekpyrite_MG_FD_204943 | JGI IMG/M metagenome (GOLD analysis project Ga0316207, IMG submission 204943) | Microbial mat bacterial communities from mineral coupon in-situ incubated in ocean water Damariscotta River, Maine, United States -... | ecosystem: Environmental > Aquatic > Marine >...
CAACTGAAATTCGAAACCCACCCTGAGCAGGCCGAGCATCTATCTGAATTGCTGGAGGCGGCGGGCGCGAGTGCGGTGACTATGCAGGATGCCGCGGATCAGCCCCTGTTCGAACCGCCACCCGGCGCCACGCCGCTGTGGCGGCAGATTCAGATCAGTGGGCTGTTTGAAGCCGATGCCGATATTGAGCAGATTCTTGCCCGCATTGAACAGGCTCTGGGCGATACGCCCCTGCCTGTCTGGAGCTTAAATCCGCTGGAAGACAGGGACTGGGTGCGCGCCTGGATGGATGACTATCAGCCCATGCGCTTTGGTGAAAAACTGTGGATCGTTCCCAGCACCTTTAGCCCGCCCGCGCCTGATGCGGTCAATATCCTGCTCGATCCGGGCCTGGCCTTTGGCACCGGCACCCATCCCACCACCGCCATGTGCCTGTGCTGGCTGGATGCGCATCCACCGGTGGCTCAGGCAATAATTGATTATGGTTGCGGCTCCGGGATTCTTGCGATTGCCGCCTGCCGGCTGGGCGCCGCCTCGGCGCTGGCCGTAGATAATGATCCCCAGGCCTTACTGGCGGCCCGGGACAATGCTGTCCTCAATCAGGTGGCGAACCGGATCCAGACCCGCCAGCCTGATAACAGTTCCACAGTTCCGGTACCGTTGTTAATGGCCAATATACTCGCCAGGCCACTGCGCGAACTTGCACCGCGCTTTGCCGAGTATGTGCAGCCTGATGGTCAGATTGTCCTGTCCGGAATTATCGAGGATCAGGCCGATATGTTGCTACAGGTTTATGCTGAGTGGTTCGATATGCAGGTTTATCAACAGAAGGATGAATGGATCTGCCTCAGCGGCAGGAAAAGGTCGTAATAAAAAGACTGTTTTTCTTGTTCCCGGCAATTGCTTATACTGATTTCTTTTACCCGTTCAAAACAGGCTGCGATTAAATTTATCCATGTTCACCTGCTGTCCCGAATGTCAAACCTGCTTCCGCATCACGGATGAGCAACTGGCTATCGCCAAAGGGCTGGTGCGCTGCGGCCATTGCCATAAAATCTTCAATGGCAGCGAGAATCTTACCCAAACCCTGCCCGACGACAAACCAGCCGAACATGCTAACGACAGCCGCCATGAGGCTGATGAACATGACAGCGGTATCTTCGCCGCAGAATTTTCAACGACATATAACACAGGCCCCGACCATCAGCCGATCGAGGACGGAAGCGAGGATGAACCCCCATCCACCGAACATTTTGATCTACCTTCCTTCTCTGCACGGGATGACTTTATTGAGGCATCCCCAGAAGACGAAGATGAAGTAGCGCCGCAAGATAACTCAGCAATAAACCCAGCCGATGATACTGCGGCTACTTTCGATAGTCTTGCCGACGACTGGTTTTTGCAGGATAACGACCGCGACACGAGCCAGACGCAGACAGGCGCGCAGGCAGAAGATACGTACAAATATACGGATATCAGCGATAGCCTGAAAGAAGAGCAAAACATCGAGGACATTTTTTCCGACATGCATCAGCAGCTTGAACTGGGCATGGCTGAGCCTGGAAAAAATGAACCGGGCAGCGGAATCCTCGACGACGACCTCGTGCATAGTAAAACCCGGGCCCCGAAAAAAGATGACCCCCGCGTCAATGATGCGGATGAAATCAACCAGGCCATCGACAGCATTTTTTCCGACTCGGAACTCCAGCTCTATGGCGAAAAGATGGAGGATCAGGATTACCAGGTGGAAAAGGAAATGCTGGCCGCTTTCGGCAAGAGCGCCCGCACCGATAGCAGCAGTGATAACATCCAGTTTGAGGACGAAGCCATTTCGCTAAGCGGTATTTCCCGCCCGCTGGACGAGGAACTGCCTGCTTCCCCCCCTGGCAGAGTGCCTGAACAGGATATTCCTCGCCGCCTGCGTGACTCCCTCGCCGTGGCCGAACCCGAAAAAACCAGCATCTGGAAAATCATGGCCGGCCTGCTTCTGATATTGCTGCTGTGCATCGCCCTGCTTGCCCAGCTGGCCCTGTTTCGCAACATCGAAATCGTCAACCAGTTTCCCCAGACCCGTCCCTGGCTGGAACTGTTCTGCCACTACGTGCCCTGCCGCATTCATGCTCAGCGAAACATCGAGCAAATCAAGATACTGGAGCGCGATATTCGCGCCCACCCGAAAGACAAAAAAGCCCTGCTGATTACCGCAACCATCGTCAACAAGGCCTCTTTCAGCCAGCCTTACCCCGACATACGGGTAACCCTGTCAGATCTGACCGGCGCCGTGGTCGCCCAGCGCCGTTTTCTTCCCGCCGACTACCTGGGCAGCCTTAACAGCCCGTTTTTATTGATGAAACCGGGCACACCCGTGCATATTCGCATTGCTGTTCTTGATCCAGGCCGGGACGCGGTAAATTTCGAATTTCAGTTTTTGTGAAAAAATCCCGCCACCGGCGGCTCAAATTCAGCACAAAAACCACCATTGTCACTTTATCCTGCTCGGCAATGCAGGTATTATTGTCGACCCGCCAACGGGGCTAAAGAAAACGAATTCAGGCTGTATACGGCCGTAATAACGACAGAAGCGTGTCCACAGCAGCTAAAACAAAGGCCCGGGCGAAATCATATATTTCAAATACCGTAATATTGTGATCTGGCATCCAAAGTGCTCAGTATTCGGTGAACCGGGACAAAATGACCCTAATTCATGAAAATCGGACCTTACCAGCTTGCCAACAACCTGATCCTCGCGCCCATGGCCGGCGTCACCGATCTGCCCTTCCGCCAGCTGTGCAAGAATCTCGGCGCAGGTATGGCTGTATCCGAAATGGTCTCCTCCAATTCCCTTCTCTGGGGCAGCAAGAAAACCCAGCGCCGCGCCAGCCACGATGGAGAAATCGAACCCAAATCCGTACAGATCATGGGCACTGAACCGGCAATGATGGCTGAAGCTGCACGCTATAATGCCGACCGGGGCGCACAGATCATCGACATCAATATGGGCTGCCCGGCAAAAAAAGTCTGCAATGTGCTGGCCGGTTCGGCACTAATGCGCGACGAGATGCTGGTCAGCAAAATCCTGCAGGCCGTGGTTGAATCAGTAAATATTCCTGTCACGCTGAAGATCCGCACCGGCTGGGATCAGGACAGTCGCAACGCCGTGCGCATTGCTCGTATTGCCGAGGACTGCGGCATCCAGGCGCTGGCCATCCACGGCCGTACCCGCGCCGATCAGTACCACGGCGAAGCCGAATATGACACCATTGCCGAAGTGAAACAGCAGATCCGCATCCCGGTTATCGCCAACGGCGACATCCGCAGCCCGGAAAAGGCCCGCTTCGTACTCGATTACACCGGCGCGGACGCCATCATGATTGGCCGCGCCGCCCAGGGCCGTCCCTGGATATTCAGGGAAATTAGCCACTACCTGGATAGCGGCGAGATATTGCCTGAACCTGGCCTGGAGGAAATCCGCAATATACTCCTTGGCCATCTTGATAATCTCTATGCCTTTTATGGTGACTACACCGGCGTACGCATGGCGCGCAAACACATCAGCTGGTACAGCAAAGGTCAGCAACATGGCGCCGCCTTCCGGCAACTGATCAACCGGGTGGAAAGCGCCGAGGATCAAAAGCAAATGGTAGAAGAATTTTTTGCTACCCTAATCAACAAGGAGGAAATGGCAGCATGAATGAAGCCCTCATCGACAACACGGCAGTGAATCTGGATAACACTATAAAAGAAGAACAGGTTCACAAACCCCTGCGCACCTGCGTCGAAGACGCAGTGGAAATGTATCTAAAACAGCTGGATGGCCACACGACTACCGATTTCTACAAGGTCGTGCTGCAGGAAATCGAAGAACCCCTGCTACGCTGCGTGCTCAGACACACCCACGGCAATCAGAGCAAGGCCTCTGAAATGCTCGGCATCAACCGCGGCACCCTGCGCAAGAAACTCAAGCTGTACGATCTGCACAACTAACTTTTATTCAAGCGTATGAATAATAAACGCAGAGGGCGCGGAGTCGCCAAGACGCAGAGACTGTATAATTTTGATTGTTAATAGTTTTTTTCTTTGCGTCTCTGCGCCTTTGCACCGTGAGAACCTCGCTTTGCGAGTTTCATTCGTTACTTCCTACGCTTCGCTCCGGTCGCGTTCTCTGCGTTTAACATAAACCTTAACAGTAATCTTTGCGACTCCGCGTCCTCTGCGTTAATCACAACTCCATATCACAAGGCTCAAGCATGACCAAAATTACCCGCGCGCTTATCAGCGTTTCTGATAAATCCGGCATTGCCGATTTCGCCCGTCAGTTACACGAAAAATTCAATGTGGAAATTCTTTCCACCGGCGGCACGGCAAAACTGCTGGCGGACGAAGGTATTCCTGTCCTCGAAGTTTCCGACTACACCGGCTTTCCGGAAATGATGGACGGCCGGGTCAAGACTCTGCATCCGAAAGTCCACGGTGGACTGCTGGGACGCCGGGGCATCGATGATGCGGTCATGCAGGAGCATGGCATACCGCCGATCGACATGGTCGTGGTCAACCTCTATCCCTTCGAAGCCACCATCGCCAGACCGGACTGTGATCTGGCCACGGCAATCGAAAACATCGACATCGGCGGCCCGACCATGTTGCGCGCCGCCGCCAAGAACCACGCCGCCGTCAGCGTGCTCGTGGATGCCGATGACTACGCACGCATTCTTGATGAAATGAAAAACAATGATGGCGCTGTCTGTGATACAACTCGTTTCGATCTGGCGGTCAAAACTTTTGAGCATGCCGCGCATTATGACGGCGCGATTGCCAACTACCTCGGCACACTGACAGACGGGAAAACCGACTTTCCACGCACCTTTAACAGCCAGTACCACAAGACTCAGGAAATGCGCTATGGCGAAAATCCGCATCAAAAAGCCGCCTTCTATGTTGAAGCCCATCCAGCCGAAGCCTGCATCGCCACTGCCGTGCAACTACAGGGCAAGGAACTGTCGTATAACAATATCGGCGACACCGATGCGGCGCTGGAGTGCGTCAAACAGTTTGAAGAACCGGCCTGTGTCATCGTCAAACACGCCAACCCCTGCGGCGTAGCCATCGACCAAGATCTACTCAATGCTTATGATCGCGCCTATCAGACCGATCCTGAATCCGCCTTCGGCGGCATCATCGCCTTTAACCGAACACTGGATGCCGAGACGGCAAAAACCATTATCGATCGCCAGTTTGTTGAAGTGATCATCGCCCCCGATGTCACACCGGAAGCAGTCGAGGTAATCAGGGCGAAAAAGAACGTGCGCCTGCTGACCTGTGGTGAATGGCCCAAAGATCCCTCCACCCGGCTGGACTTCAAACGGGTTAATGGCGGCCTGCTGGTACAGGATGCCGATCTGTCGTTATATAAAGATCTCAATGTTGTCACTAAAATCAAACCTACCGAAAAGCAGATGCAGGATCTGCTGTTCACCTGGAAGGTGGCGAAGTTTGTCAAATCCAACGCCATTGTCTTTGGCAAAGATCTAATGACCATCGGCGTGGGCGCCGGGCAAATGAGCCGGGTCAACTCGACGCGCATCGCCGGCATCAAGGCTGAACACGCCAAACTGCAGGTCAAGGGATCGGTGATGGCCTCTGACGCCTTTTTCCCCTTCCGTGATGGTCTGGATCAGGCTGCAAAAAACGGCATTGCCGCCGTCATCCAGCCTGGTGGCTCCATGCGTGACGATGAAGTGATCGCCGCAGCCGATGAACACGGCATTGCTATGGTCCTGACCGGCATGCGTCATTTCCGTCACTGATTCCATACTAATAGAGCACGCAAAGGGAAATCAGTAACAAAACTCCGCGCCTTTGCGTTCTCCGTACTGAAACACGATGCCGGTTCGATGCACTACCGACGGAATTTATTCCGATAAAACCAGGGAGAAACATGATGAGCAATCTGAGCAAGGAATCCTGTGAAGCCTGCCGCGCCGATGCGCCGCAGGTGTCCGATGAGGAATTAAAAGAACTGATCGGCCGGATCCCCGACTGGAACATCGAGGTGCGCGACGGCGTGATGCAACTGGAAAAAACCTTCAACTTCGACAATTTTGTCGATGCGCTGGCCTTCACCAACAAGGTGGGTGAAGCCGCAGAAGCGGAAGGCCATCACCCCGCCCTGCTGACCGAATGGGGCAAGGTCACCGTGACCTGGTGGTCACACAAAATCAGGGGCCTGCACCGCAATGATTTCATCATGGCCGCGCGCACCGATGAGATCTTCCGGCAGTCCGGTAATTGATGGGTTTCGCTTCGTTCTACCCATCCTACTCATTTTTTAGTTATTTGCAGGATGGGTAGAACGAAGTGAAACCCATCAGTCGAAAAAATTTCATCGATTATTAAAATCAGGGCGACAATGATTCACAGGGTATAGCCTGTCCCGTGGCCGCAGTTTTCTGAATCGAAAACTGATCCGCCACCAGCCCTGCACGGGTAATAAAGCGAGCGGTCATAATATTTTTGTCGATATCAACCACCACCGATCCGCCTTCGGCCAGTGACACGGCCATGACCGGGTGATCGAGCCGGCCATGATCCTGTTTGGATGAGGATCCGATCATCAGGTAGACCGTACCCGAAAAACCATCCCGGCCCGGTTTTTTATAGGCCACCTCTGTACCGTCTGTTTTGTCACGCAGCATGTTTGCCTGCAATCTGCTTGAGTCGCCATAATGACAACGCATCAGAAAACTACGTTCATACATGTGGCTGTGCCCCGTCAGCACCAGATCCGCACCACCGGCTTCGAGAATCGGCAATACTTTTTCACGCATCGCAAACATGCGCCCACCGCTGTCGCGCCGATTATCAGAATCATGCGAACCGCGGGTATAGGGTGGGTGATGGAAGGCCGCGATGATCCACGGCTGTGTGGTAGCCGCCAGATCCTGTTGCAACCAGTCGAGCATTGCTGCGCCGTCTGCCGCCATGATGCTGGTCTGTGAGTCAAGCATAATGAAATGCACATTGGCGTAGTCGAATGAATAATAATGTTCCGTTGCCGAAGCCAGACCACCGGATTCGGCTTCGCTCGGCAAGCTGAAGATATTGAAAAAAGCCCAGCGCCGCGCATCATGATTGCCATACACCGGCCATAGGGGCACATTTTTCAGGATTCCCGCATAGGGTGTAAAAAACTCACGCTGAAACTGCTTGTTGCTGCCGGAACGATAAGCATTGTCGCCGGTAGTAAGCAGTAGATCCAGATAAGGCCGCGTTCGATCCGGGCGTGGGTTTTCCGCCAGCCATGTCATCAACGCCTCACGCACCTGAGTCTGCACTACCCCGGCTTTACCGGGATCACCCAGCACCGCGAAGCGCACGGAAACAGGCTGTCCGGATCGCGGCGGGGTTACAAACCAGTAGTCCTTACCGCTGTAGAGAGTTTCTGCCGCCGCGCCCTCAACCTGGTTTTCAATCTGGTAATAATATCGCGTGTCCGGCTCAAGCTCCTGCAGGCGCAGTTCGTGTTCTTCTGCGACCGAGGCCTCCGTGACCTGCTGATCCAGTTTTTCCGGCGCACGGCCAAAACGTATCCGCCCCTGCCCCGGCTTTGCTGTCTGCCAGCGCAGGGTCATGGCGCGGGGCGCGGGCATCATCAGATAGGGTGCCCGCTCGCCGGTATAAAAACTACCGGAATACACATCGACAAAACGACCTGCGCCATAAATGAGTAACAGGGCCAGCAGCCCGGTAACTATGCGTTTCATCCAGGTTTTCAATTTATGCTTTCCCGTAAACCAGACTGGCTGTCCCGGCAATTTCTTAACAGACCCATCTTTATAATCCAGATAATTGACTGTAGCGCTTTCTTTACCCCGCCCTGCATCGGTAGAATAGCGCAAAACACCAACCGACAGTAAATTAAATCCATGCAAAAACTTCCCCGCCTGCTGCACTTTTTAATCAACCTGCTGCTGATCAATCTGGCGCTGTTTTCCCTGTTCCGGCTGGCATTCTGGTTCTACTTCAAAACACCCGCTGATCCGATTCCCGCCGACATGCTGCTGCACAGCTTCTACCTGGGCCTGAAATACGATCTGCGTCTGACCCTGCTCATGATTCTACCGCTGTTTCTGTTCGGTGGTCTGCGTGTCTTAAGCCCTTTTGAATCCCGGCTCATGCGCAATTTCTGGTTCGGCTATCTGGCGCTGGCCTTTTTCATCATCCTGCAGTTCTATTACCTGAACTTCGGCTATTACGCTTACCTGCAGCAGCCCATGAACGCCACGGTATTACGCTTTGCCTATAATCTTGAGACCTCGCTGGAAATGGTCACGGAAAGCTATCCTGTGGTCTGGATCGGTCTGTCCATGCTGTTCCTGCTCGGCGCCTACATCTGGCTCATGCATCATCTGCTGCAACGCGCAGTTGACTACGCCAACCCGTTTTTTCACGGCTGGCGCAAAGCCGGCATCATCAGCCTGAGTACAATACTGCTGCTGTCCGGCATCTATGGTAAATTTTCCTGGTATCCGCTGCGCTGGAGCGAGGCCTTCAGCAATGCCCACAGCTTTGCCCCGGCAGTAACCCTGAACCCGGTGCTGTATTTTTTCAATACCCTGAAAAACAAGAACGTTCGCTTCGACGAAAACAAAACCCGCGAAAGCTATGCGCTCATAAGCAATTATCTGGGTGTCGATAAGCCCGATGCAAAAAACCTGAATTACCGGCGGGTCATCACCCGGCCCAGCGTGTTTGCCGGAAAACGCCCCAACATCGTCATGGTGTTTCTGGAATCCTTTGCCTCCTACAAGACCGGCGCTTTTGGCAATCCACTGAATCCCACCCCTAATTTCGATGCCCTGGCGAAGCAAAGCCTGCAATACAGCCGTTACTACTCCCCCCATACAGGCACGGCGCGCTCGGTCTTCGCCGCAATCACCGGCATCCCCGATGTCGAACTCAACAAAACCGCCTCACGCAACCCGCTGATAGTGGATCAGCACACCATCGTCAACGCCTTCAAAGGCTACCGGAAATTCTATTTCCTCGGCGGTAGCGCCAACTGGGGCAATATCCGCGGCGTCCTGCAACACAACATCAAAGGCCTGGACGTGCATGAAGAGGGCGATTACAACGCAGCGCGCATCGATGTCTGGGGCATTTCTGATCTGGATCTGTTCAAGAACGCCAACCAGGTGCTGGCGCAACAGCGCCAGCCCTTTTTCGCCATCATCCAGACTTCCGGTAACCATCGCCCCTACACTATTCCTGAAGACAATCACGGTTTCAAACTGGAACACAGGAGCAAGGAAACCCTGAAAAAAGCGGGCTTTATTTCCAATGGCGAATACAATTCGTTCCGCTTCATGGACCACAGCCTGGGCTTTTTCATGCAACAGGCGCGTAAAGCCGGTTACCTGAACAACACGCTTTTTGTTTTCTATGGCGACCACGGTATCACCGGTTACGGCGGGGAACACAGCCCCAAATTTGAGACCACCTATATTCTCACCGGCCTGCACACGCCGCTGATATTCTATGCACCGGGACTCATTAAACAGCCTCAGATGGATAACAGGCCGGCCAGCGAAGTGGATCTGTTGCCCACCATCGCCGGTCTTGCCGCCCCGGGCTATGTCAATACCACGCTGGGCCGGGATCTGCGTGATCCCCGCTTTGCCAACCAGCGTTATGCCTTTACCATCACCCACCACAATATTTCCGAGATTGGGCTGGTAGGTGAAAATTTTTACTTCCGCATGAATGAAGACGGCAGCAACAAACTGCTGGCCGACACCCGTTCCGCCACACCGGAGAAAAATGTGCTGGATGCCCACCCCGAGGTCGCGGCGCACATGGAAGCCCTCACCCACGGCATCCATGAAACCGCCAAATACATGCTTCACCACAATCCGCATGTTCCGCCCCCTTGATACTTGTTGATGGGTTTCACTTCGTTCTACCCATCCTACCCTTGTTATATCCGTAGGATGGGTAGAACGAAGTGAAACCCATCAATCCCCTCCGTTTGACCCCCCCGGCGGGATCGGGCATAGTTCCCGGCCCTGTTTTTTCTATTATTTAGCTGGCTGAGGAAATAAACATGAAGGTTCTGGTTATCGGCGGCGGCGGCCGTGAACATGCGCTGGCCTGGAAGGCGGCGCAGTCAGCCGGGGTGGAAACCGTGTTTGTCGCACCCGGCAACGCCGGCACGACACTGGAACCCGGAATCAAAAATATAGCCGTGGCGGCCGAAGACATCCCCGCCCTGCTCGACTTTGCCCGCAGCGAAAAAATTGACCTTACCATCGTCGGCCCGGAAGTGCCGCTGGTCGCGGGTGTGGTCGATGCCTTTACCGAGGCTGGCCTGCGTTGTTTTGGTCCAACGAAAGGTGCGGCGCAACTGGAAGGCTCCAAGGCGTTCACCAAGGATTTTCTCGCCCGCCACCATATTCCCACCGCCGCCTATGGTAATTTCACCGAAATAGAACCGGCTATCACCTATATAAAGCAACAGGGCGCACCCATCGTGGTCAAGGCCGATGGCCTTGCCGCCGGCAAGGGCGTGATTCTGGCGCAAACAGAAGACGAAGCCATTGCGGCGGTCAGGGACATGCTGGCAGGCAATGCTTTTGGCGATGCCGGTCACCGTGTGGTGATTGAAGAATTTCTCAGCGGCGAGGAAGCCAGTTTTATTGTTATGGTCGATGGCGAACATATCCTGCCCATGGCCACTTCTCAGGATCACAAGGCGAGGGACGAAGGCGACAGGGGTCCCAATACCGGCGGCATGGGCGCCTATTCCCCGGCCCCGGTGGTCACAAAGGCCATCCATGATCGCATCATGCAGAAGGTTATCGAACCCACGGTAAAAGGCATGGCCGCTGAAGGCCATCCGTTTACCGGCTTTCTCTACGCCGGGGTCATGATCGATGCCGAGGGCACGCCGAAAGTACTGGAATACAATGTTCGCTTTGGTGACCCGGAAACCCAGCCGATCATGATGCGCCTGAAGTCCGATCTTGTGGCGCTATGCACCGCGGCCCTGGATGGCCGCCTGCACGAAATGCAGGTCGAATGGGATCCGCGCACCGCGCTGGGTGTAGTCCTGGCCGCCGGCGGCTATCCGAACAGTTACCGCAAGGGCGATGTCATCACCGGCTTACCTGCTGTCGAGAGTACGGCAGACAGCAAGGTCTTCCACGCCGGCACCGCAGAAAAAGACGGTCAGATCGTCACCAGCGGCGGCCGGGTGCTATGCGCCGTGGGTCTGGGCAAGACGGTCAGTGAAGCACAGAAGCAGGCCTATGCCCTGGCGGATAAAACTCACTGGGAAGGCGTCTTCTGCCGCCGGGACATCGGCTACCGCGCCATCGCGCGCGAACATAATCAGGGAAACTCTGATTAATTCGTTATTCCGAACGTAGCGAAGCGGAGATCCGGAATCCATGTGTTATGCATCAATGACTTACTGGACTCCAGCCTTCACCGGAATGACAGGGCTGTAATTAATCCAGAGTTTCCTTAAATTAATGCGCACATAAACACCGCTAATCTAGCAGGGCTGCAAACGCAATTTTAGAAGCACGCGACCTGAATTTCCGATAAAATACACTACTTGCGGCGCGCAGGCCTTACAGGCTAATAAAGGCATGACAGAAATCATAGCCCGCGCCGGCAACAGAATTTTGGAAAAACGCGGCCTCCCGCATTTTTCAGTATCCGATTTATTATTTGGCTTAAATTTAAGGAGCATCCATGTCTGCAAAACATCCTGTGATTGCGGTCACCGGCTCATCCGGCGCCGGCACCACCACGGTCAAAAATGCCTTTGAGCATATTTTCTTCCGTGAACAGATCAACCCGCTGATCATCGAAGGCGACAGCTATCATCGCTACGACCGCGCGGAAATGAAAGTCGCGATTGAAAAATTCGCCAAAAAAGGCAAGCAGCTCAGCCATTTCGGCCCGGAAGCAAACCACTTCGATCTGCTCGCCGACACATTCAAAGCTTACGGTGAAGCCGGCCGCTGCAAACGCCGCTACTACCTGCACAGTGAAGAAGAAGCCGCGCCTTACAACCAGAAGCCCGGTGAATTCACTGCCTGGGAAGAGATTGACTACGACACCGACGTGCTGTTCTATGAAGGCCTGCACGGCGGCGTGGTTGACGGCGATGTGGATGTGGCCGCACACACCGATCTGCTGGTTGGCGTCGTGCCGCTTGTAAATCTGGAGTGGATCCAGAAAATCCACCGTGACAATGCCCAGCGTGGTTATTCCGCCGAGGCCATTGTTGATACTATCCTGCGGCGCATGGACGACTACGTACATTTCATCACCCCGCAGTTCTCCCGCACAGACATTAACTTCCAGCGCGTACCGACCGTGGATACATCCAACCCCTTCATTGCCCGCGATATTCCAACGCCGGATGAAAGTTTCATCGTCATTCGCTTCCGCGATCCCAAGGGTGTGGATTTCCCCTATCTGCTGAATATGATCCCGAATTCTTTCATGTCACGCCGTAACACCCTGGTGGTGCCCGGTGGCAAGATGGGCTTCGCCATGGAACTGATCCTGAGTCCACGTATTCACGAACTGATTGAAGCCAAGCGTAAGGCTTGAGCACCAGGCAGGCCATTCCAATATAGGAATGGCCATTTAGCTGCTATTTTATCCGCAAACAAATGCCGACTATCTGAACCTGCCGGTCTTTGTTTGCGGATTTTTGTTTTCAGACTATGACTAATTCAACTCCGTTCAAACTCGGCCACAGCAACAAACCAGACTGGCAGGACGCTATTGACGACTGCCTGCAACAAACCGGAGACAGCACTGGCGCCAACCTCGCCTTTCTCTATGTCACTGACGGCTATGCCAGAGATCTTGGCAAAATCCTGCGCAGCCTGAAACAGAAAACCGGCATCCCTCACTGGGTCGGTAGCGTCGGCGCCGCCATCAACTGCACTAACACAGAATATTACGATCAGCCCGCCATGGCCATGATGCTGGGCAGCTTTCCTGAAAACAGCTTTACTATCTTCAACCATGCTGAAGACACCCATCACCTCACCGCCACGGATACGACTGATAATGTTATGTCTGGAGTGCGCATCGCCCTGGTGCACGGCGATCCTCGCAACGGCCAGCTGCCGCAGGTGCTGGAACAATTACCGGATAGTCTGGGTAATGGTTATCTAATCGGTGGCATCACCTCATCCGAGAGCCAGTTATTTTTCCAGATTGCCGATGAGATCACGGAGGGTCAGCTTTCCGGGGTGGTCTTCAACGACAATATTCCAATTGCCAGTGGCCTGAGCCAGGGCTGCACGCCCATCGGCCAGACACACATGCTCACCGACTGTGATAACCACATGGCCATCAGTATCGATAACCGGCCGGCGCTGGATGTGTTTAGAGAAGAGATCGGCGAGGTGCTGGCCAAAGATATCAATCGCGCTGCCGGTTATATTTTTGCCGCCTTCCCGGTACGAGGCAGCGATACCGCTGACTACATGGTGCGTAATATTATCGGCATCGATCCGCAGAATAATATGCTCGCCATCGCTGATCAGATGAAGCCGGAAACCCCGATCATGTTCTGCCGCCGGGATGGGCGCGCCGCCATACGGGACATGAGGCGCATGCTCAATCAGCTGAAAATGCGAACCGGTGACGCCACACCACGCGGCGGGATTTATATTTCCTGCATGGGGCGCGGCCGCCACCTGTTCGGCGACGATGCCCGGGAAATGAAAATGATCAGCGAAGTTTTTGGCGAAATCCCCATCGTCGGCTTCTATGCCAATGGTGAAATCGCCGGACAGCGCCTGTATGGCTATACTGGTGTACTAACCCTGTTCCTGTAAAAAGCACCCGTTCGACAAAAGGAGGGACATCATCATGAGCTGTCTGTTCTGTAAAATTGCCCGCGCTGAAATTGAAACGGACTATCTTTATGAAAATGAACATGTGCTTGCCTTTCGCGACATCCATCCCCAGGCGCCGCAGCATATCCTGATTATTCCACGCCAGCACATCGCCAGCTTAAATGATCTGGAACCGGACAATAGTTATCTGATAGGGGAAATGGTGCTGGCCGCAAAAACACTGGCAAGCGAGATGGGCTTTGCCAAAAGCGGCTACCGGATCCTGATGAATTGCAACGATGATGGCGGCCAGACTGTTTACCATATCCATCTGCACCTGCTGGGCGGACGGCGAATGCACTGGCCGCCAGGGTGAAGACAAAGTTCCGAATTTCTGTCTACTTTTTATGGTGGTTTTAGACCTTCGCAGGATGTGCTGAGTGAAACGAAGCGCATCCTACACAAGCTTAAAACTATCCTGGTTAAAGTGGACAGCAATTCGAAATTTTTATTTATTAACCCGCCTTATTCCGTAACCAAATCCTGGGCCATCACCTGTACCCCGCCATTGAGTACACTGGCATTGAAACCGTTTTGCACCAGTAAAAAGGCGCTGGCTGAACTGCGATGCCCGGTACGACAATAACAGATGTAGTGCGTATCCTGATCCAGCTCTTCAATTCGCAAACGCAACTCATGCAAAGGGATGTTCATAGAACCCGGCAGGTGACTGTAGTTAAATTCCTTGGCATGACGAATGTCCAGCCAACGTGCGCCCTGTGCCACTTTCAGGCGGGCTTCGGAGGGTGCAATGCGGTTGAGCATAGGTTCTCTGAGCATGTCGTCAAAGTCCCGCTTGTCCAGGCGCATCACCATCCCATCTTCCAGCATGGTAACGGACGCATTGCGCTGACTACCGGATAACAGGGCTTCCTCACCAAAACTGCGACCGGGCATCAGGGTTGCCAGTTCGACAGTGCGTGTTACCCGCGCCTTGCCATCTACCAGGACATAATAATAATCGCCGGATTCTCCCTGCTGGACAATATTTTCTCCAGCCCTGACCTGCACCGACTCCATTTTTTCCAGCAGGTATTTTATATTCGCAGGCGGCATGGACTTAAAAGCCATAATATGACTCATCTTGCGAATCCAGGCGCGATCATCATTGACGCTTTCTACTTCTGCTGTTTTGGCCGTATTCTGTTCCGGCCCTACCGCCGGCTGCACGGTTTGTTCCTGTTCTTTATCCGGTTTCTCTACCGCTTCCTGCCTGTCTTCATCGAGGCTGCCAATTATATTTTCCTGCACAATGGTTTCCGGCACCTCAGCTGTGCTTTCCACCTTAATGTTTTGTTTATCTTTGCCCGCGTTTTTTGCTGCTTCTTCAGCTTCATCGCCGGCTTCATCCAGCGTCTCTTCCTGCTTCTCCAGCTCAACCGAAATACCCACCTGATCCCACATCATCATGTAGTCCAGTATGCTGTTGTCGATACACAGTACTTCAACCGGGGTTATACTAATACAACTGGACTGCCGCGGCTGGCTATCATCCAGCGGATGGCAGGCCTGTTCCTCTGTGTGCTGAATAAGCGTATCAATACGACCATCTGAGGAACTCAACTGCACATCACCGGAAAGCAGATACATCGTCTTATTTTCAATATCGCCTTCCCGGAACAGGTTCGCGCCCATAGCAAATTTTTCGCTACAGGCCAGGCTCAATAATTCATCCAGACGCGCATCCGAGAGTTCAGCCAAAGGTTCAAAATGTTTTAACTGTTCACGCTGGAGTTTCCGATTCTCGTACATATCACTCGCTCAATCAGGCTAAATGCGTTAAAAATGCAGATATATTCTATAAACAACGGCAAAATAACCGTCAGGTGCTAAAGTTTAAGAAGAGTTGACCGTTAAATCCATGTGCAAGCTGCCTGTATTGACACTTGAATGCATTTTTGCAAACTCACTCACAGAACCGGCAGGCTCGGTCAGAGTGCGCAAAACATTATCTGTTGATCAGCCGATTTACGATTAAAGAGCAACCTGGATTTGCCACCCGCACGCTTGCAGGCAAGTGTGAAGGATTCGTTGTCAGTGCATTGCTCCAGGTCGCGAAAAAAATGGACCTCATGACCATGAACACACATAAAGTTTTTCGCGCAGTACTCGATTATCTGTCCATTCCAGCTCAAGTAGCCAGTCTGGAAAAAGCGGACAGCAACCACGCCGAAGCCGTGCTGTTAAAAGACGATCAGGGCTTTGTTATCGCGGTCTTCCCTGAAACTTATCAGCTAAATCTGTCAGCATTGAAAACCGCCCTGCACCGGGATCAACTCCGTTTTCTTGCCAGTGAAGATCTTGATGCGCTGCACAGCTATTTCCAGCAACAGCCTCCTAACCCTGCCAGCAACGGTTTCAAATTTGTGTTTGACGAAGCCCTGGCGGAACATGAAAACATTATGATTGCGCTAAACGAAGAGGCGCAACCGCTGCAGCTGCCATCACTCAATTCCTCTGCCCTGTCCAGCCATGCCCTGTTCGGCAGCCAGATTTCCAATGATCGGGGCAAATATCCTGAGCCAGAAAAAGCAGACAATGGCACACCCAAACTGGATATTCGCGCACAACTGGAAAATATTCAGAGCCTGCCGGTTATGCCGGAGATGGCGTTGCGCATCATGGAACTTAGAAACAATCCAGACGCCAATATCGATCAACTGACCGAAGTGGTTTCTATGGAGGCCTCACTCTCCGCCCAGGTTATGCGCTATGCCAACTCCGCCCTGTTCGGTCAACGCGGCAAGGTTAAGACCCTGAATGACGCTATTTTCAGGGTCCTGGGCTATGAAAATGTCCTGCACATGACCTTGGGGGCAGCTATGGCCAAAGCTTTTAAACTTCCGGAAAATGGACCACTGGGTGCGGGTAGTTACTGGCAGAGCGCTACCTACAGCGCCTCACTGGTGCAGAGGCTATCACGCGATCTGGACAAATCCCTGCAGGTAAAACCTGGTCTCGCCTATCTTTGTGGCCTGCTGCATAACATCGGCTATCTGGCTCTCGGCACCCTGTTTCCCAGTGAGTACTTCTGGTTCAACAAGGTTTTTAGCGCAAAAAAGGATACGCCTGTTACCGAAATCGAACAGCGTCTGCTCGGCGTTACCCATGCCGAACTGGGTGAGCAATTGATGCAGTTCTGGAATATGCCAGAAGAAATAATCTCGGTAGTCGCGCATCATCACCAGAGCGATTACGAAGGTGAATATGACAGCTATGTCCGGCTGGTCATACTCGCCGATCAGATCCTTAAGGGACACAACATGTCGGATGCCGATACTGACGAAGTATCCGAGACCCTGTGTAAGCAGTTGGGCCTCAGCGATGAGCAGGTCTATGAAGCCATGGACGAGGTCTTACAATGTGGTGAAGAACTGGATGTCATGGTCAAAGGCATGAGTGCATAAAAAAAGGCGGGGCTAAAACCCGCCTTTTATGATGAACCCCTCGTGCTCCGGCGTCTTTCCCTCAGACCCGCAATCCTCCCAACCGTTTCATCGCCTGCTGCCGGTGCCAGATCATGCCGCTGGTAAACGCCGCCGCTACCAGTAAAAGCCCCGCCAGACTGATCCACCACCAGAGGCGACCATTCTCCCTGCCCTGTTGCATATAATCACTGCGCGCTTTTTCAAGCTGCCAACGGCTACGATCTTTTTTCAGGCTGTCAATCTTCTCATTCAGCACCATGTTCGCCGTTTCCAGGATTTTGATAGTCTCTTTCTGCTTTTGCATCTGCTGTTTCAGCGCCTGATGGCGCGTTTCCAATGTTTTGATACGCAGCACCGCAGGCGGCTGATCACTGACATAGATATCCTTTATCCAGCCGACTTCACCCTTGTTGGTGCGAATTTTCAGGTAACCGGGCTGCTGCTCCAGTACTTCCAGTCTCATTCCCGTCACGGCGACACTGAAAGGCGCCACCTGAGTGCTGGGCTCGGGCCGAACACCCACGCGTAAATTGTCATTAATATAAATCATTCTGGCCTGCGCCACTGAAGCCAGCATAAGCTGACTCAGGCACAAACCGATAAATAAAATCCGGGCAATTTTTTTCATAATAAACCAACATATATGAGGACTTACCAGACTTATCGGCCATTACTACACGTGTCTTTAACCTCGCCTTCCAGTAATTGGAAAAGCGTGAAGAAATACAGGATATCCGGCACAGAACATAAGAATATCCTTATACAAAAACGAACTGAAACAGCTCACGATTCCCTCATTGAGTCACTGGGGAAAATCAAAAAAGATTCAGCATATATCTCAGTAAAAAGGCTGGATAATACTATAAAAATAGATATATACTCGCTTCCAGTTAATGGGGAATATGCTATTTTAGCAACCAAATCTAACAAACCAATCAACTCTCAGGAGCCCTCAATGGCGATTAAGAAAAAAGCCAAAAAGAAAACTGCAAAGAAAAAAGCTGTGGCAATGAAAAAGCCTACAGTTAAATCAATCAAGGAACCTTTCACCAAAACCATGCTCTACACCACAATTGCAGAGCGCACTGAACTGAAGAAAAAAGATGTTGCTGCGGTTTTTGACGAACTGGCGCACATCATCAACGGTCATATCAAACGTAATGCTGCCGGCGTGTTCACCATGCCCGGTTTAATGAAGGTCAAGGTTGTGCGTAAGCCCGCCACTCGCGCCCGCAAGGGTATAAACCCCTTCACCGGTGAACCTACAATCTTCAAGGCCAAACCAGCCCGGAATATTGTCAAAGTTCAGCCGCTCAAAGCGCTCAAAGATATGGCGCTCTGATATTCATCCTGGATCCCCGACCGGAAACATATTTCCGGCCGGACATCCATCGTTCCCCCTGCTTATCGTTTGCTCCCAGCAGACAAAAAAAAGCCCGCCTTCACAGGCCGGGCCATTTTTTGGCTTGAGCTTGAATCAAGCCGGGGCGAGACTCAAAATTTAATATGCACGGCAAAGAAAGCACGATTATCAACATTGATTGTGCCAACGTTGTTTGTATTAATATCCACTTCAACTTTCTGATAACCCAGCAACACCGTTGCCTGCGGTGAAACTTCGAAATTCAGGCTCGCGCCATAATCAAGCAGGCCGTCTGCATCACCAAAAGACACCACGCTCGGCGCAATCGTGAAGAAAGCACCCACCCCGAAACCACCCCAGGACTCCGGCATCAGCAAGACATCCCCTCCCAGGCCCAGGGCATAAACCGTATAGTCTTGCACCTTACCCGCATATAACCGCCCACCAATAGAGACGATAATCGGCGCCTCGACGCTTTCTCCGCGAACAAAGGCGCCCGCATCCAGCAAGTAACTGTTCTTGGCAGCCGAATTATCGGTATACAGGAATCCAATACTGGATTCGAGATTCCCGAACGACTGCCCCAGACTGTTCGTATTGTAGCGAAAACGGGCGCTTTCACTACTCAGTTGAGCCGTCATGGAATCGGCAAATGCAGGTGCGCTAAGCATCGCTGCCAGCAGAAATGAAAACAGTCTTAAATGCATATTTCCTGAACGCATATTTTCCCGAGCCCCCAAAACAAGATTAAACAAAGCAGGCCCGTATCACACGACGGCATACGCTTGAAACCTGCCCATTTCAAAGTCTAATATTAGCTTTAATTTGGATAAAATCATAGTCCAGGCCTTAACCCCCGCACAGGCTTTATTCAAACCTCAACCTGTCTCACGCTACTGATGGGTGATTTCAGAACCGGGATTCTCGGCCAATAATGCTTTCGATTTCCTCGACGATCTCATCCAGCTCATTCTGGCCGGCCAGATGCAATTCTGACTGCATCGCCTGCGCATGGCGGTTGTACGCCACCATATCAAGGCGATCCCGTACCTGTGGGTTATCCTGGATAAAGCGCAGGAAGGGCTGACAGTCCACCTGCAGGACCTCGACCGGCGACAGTGCTGTTACCGTGGCAGCGCGCGGTGCACCGGTCAGCACCGACCACTCACCAAAATACTCAGCCTGGCGCAGCAGGGCGATATTCAGCACTTCACCATTTATCCGGCGACTCACCCTGGCCGAACCCGCAATAATGAAGTACAGCGAATCACCCGTATCGTGTTCTCTGACAATCTCGGTATTTTCGGGAAAACCACTTAATACCGCATTATCCGCCAGAATCTGCAACTTATTCGCAGGCAAATGCCGAAACAGGGAAACTGAGCACAATGCAGTCTCGATGATGCGTTGTTGGTAGCGTTGTAACACAGCGTCACGCAACAGCGGCCGGTTATTGATCAGTGTTTCCAGCACATCGCCTGACAGCTCCAGCATTACCGAAGGCCGCGTCACGGTCACAGCTGAAATCCGGGGCAACTTGAAGAGGGCGGAAATTTCACCGAAAATTTCCCCCCGGCGCAGGTTTGCCAGCACCACTTTCTCGCGACCTTCACCTTCGCTGACCTCGACAGCACCGATCACGAGAATATAAACCCGCGCATCAAGCTGATTCTGCTCACAGATAACTTCCCCGGCTTTGGCGCTTCGCACTACCCCATGATCCAGCAGATAGCGTTTTTCATCTGCACTCAATAATTCACCAAAAGCCATCTGTGATGCAATCGCATCCCCGGCAATTTCCCGCAATGGCTGTTGCGCTGATTCTGTTGCAATTTTTTGTTCTGTTTTCACAATACTGTCCTTGCCCGAATGGCCACTGGAAATGCAGGCTAACTGAATACAGGCTTGCTTTATTAGCAATCTAAGGAACTTCTGATTAGTTAGACTGTTGTCATTCCGGCGGATGCCGGAATCCAGTAACCCGTTTATATAATTTATGGATTCCGGATCTACGCTGCGCTACGTCCGGAATGGCGAATTAATCACAGTCTCCCTAAATATAAAGTTCCAAATGCCAGATCACTGATGATGTTCCACGTTGGTGGTGAGCCCTTCGACAAGCTCAGGGCGAACGGTGATTTAATCAGTGACACTCCAAAGTGGACTGGTATCAGGAACACTAGCCCCGTTCCTGTCTGGGCGACAGGAAGTTATTCACAGTTTCATCATCTTCTGACAGGCATATTCCGGGAAAAGCGCTTTATCGCACATAAAATTCCCGTTAAGCTTGGCTAAAGTCACAGCAATAATCAGACCACGATGTTCATACCCCTGGATCGGAAACCAGACTGGCGCACTATCCCCGTTATTACTCTGTTATTGATAAGCATCAATATCCTGGTTTTCATTTTTCTGCAGGGACAGGATCAGGTGCGGGAAGACGATGCCTTTCGCTATTATTTTTCATCCGGTCTCGCCGAGCTGGAAATCCCCCGCTACATTCAATACCTGAACAAGCACAGCGGCAGCCAGATCAGCATTAACCCGGCAAACGAACTGGATGCCCGTGAACAGAAAATTATCTACCGGCACCTGATGAGCAATGGCCGCTTTCTACAGGCGCTGAGCACGTCACAAATCATTACGCCAGATGATCCGGCCTATGCTGTCTGGCAGGGCCTGCGCCGGGGCTTCGATAACCGTCTGCAAAGCATTATCACCTATCGTTATTCCCTGAAGCCTTATATAGCTGATCCACTGACCACCTTCACTTCCATCTTTCTGCACGCTGATCTGGGGCACCTGCTGGGGAACATGGTTTTTCTGCTGCTGTTTGGTTTTATTCTGGAATTGTCACTCGGCGGCATTGTGCTGTTACTGGTATTTATTGCCTGCGGAAGCAGCGCCAATCTTGTCACCATTATCATCACCCCCAACAGTGCGCAATGGATAACAGGTGCTTCCGGCGCCATCACCGGCCTTGCCGGTCTCTATGCCATTCTCTATGGGATGCGAAAAATTCGTTTTTTCTATTCCCTCATATTCTACTTTGACTATGTCCGTGCACCGGCGATTATCATGCTACCTGTCTGGCTGCTTTATGAATTCGCCTACAGCCTCATCGCCCCTGACAGTGTTAATACCGTCACCCATATTGGTGGCCTGCTCAGCGGTATTCTTGCCGGGCTTATGATTAAGCACAGCCCACTGAAAATTCATGACCGGGAAGAGGAAACACACACATCAGTGGATTTTGAAACTGAATTTCAGAAGGCTGTGTCAGCACTGTCAAATTCTGAGCTGGACAAAGCCAGCGACAAATTCAGGCAACTTCTGGAAATAAAGCCAGCCGATCACCGTATTCTTTTAAAATTATTTCATATCGCCAAAGCACGTGCTGATCAAACATCGGCACAATATTATATCCGGCTGTTGCTAAGCCAGTCAGAAACCGATCCCCAGCTTCTGCGTGACCAGCAGCGTAGTTTTCTGGAATATCTGGAACTGACGCAGGAAGAACCAGATCTGCCCGCCGAGCTTCTCGCTGAAACCGGTATTCGATTCTGTGCTGCGGGCTTCGTTGAAAGCAGTGATAAGATACTGGCGCTGTTAATCAGACAGAAGCCAACGCAGGAAAAAATCCCGGTGCTGCTGTTATTACTGGCCACCCGTTACCTCAAATCAGGCAAGCCTGAGAAAAGCAGGAAATATAAACAACTGCTGACCCATCATTTCGCTGACAGCCCTGAAGCGCACACTATCCAGCAAACCCTGCCCGGGCTCTAAATAAAGCAGGATATACCCGCTAAATAAGCATGCCTGTATTCGAAAGTATTATTCACCACGGAGGACACAGAGGTTATTGAAATAAAAAGGAGTTTCATTCAGTCTCCGCATGAGTACAAAAGCCGCGCCCACCCTGTCTACCGGGCTGCATTTCATTAATGAATTCTCTGTGTCCTCCGTGTCCTCTGTGGTGAAAAAATATAAACACGCTTATTTAGCCCGGAGCCCGGTGCGAAGAGATGCTGTTTAACATACCAAGGTAAGACTGGATTTTTTCCCGCGCCGGGTGGTTGGGGTATTTCTGCATCAAATATTCCAGTATTTTTCGAGCCTTGTCTTCATGGCTGAAATATTCAAACATAATCCGCGCCACCAGTAGATAGGCGCTGGGGATTCCTTCATAACTGGGGTAATCACGATGCAGATCATTTAACAGAGAAAGTGCGGTGCGTGACTGTCCACTGCCTACCAGAAGACGCGCCATTTCATGCCGATGCTTTGCTCCCTTGAGTTTGAAGCCGGGAACCAGCTTATGACATTCCATATAAACCCGGATAGCCTCACTGGGTTTCCCCAACAATAGCAGCCTGACAATATAATCCGCACTATAGGTCTGCAGGCCTTTTTTATCACCTATCGAAAACAAAATCCGATGCAGGCGCTCCCGCCGGGAAAAATCATTCGGATTCAGTTCTACCGCCTCGGCCAGTCGGCTCACAGCCTCAGCATGCCTGCCTTCCTGCAAAAGAATATCAATGTCATTTTCATCGGTCGCAGGCTCTGCATTTTCAATAACATCATCGACATAACCTAACTGCTGATGGAACTGGTACAGAACATAACCCATCATACTAAACATCACCAGGACAAAATACATCACGACAAGCAATGCCGCTGAAAGGAACAGATAAGCAGGAATGCTCGAGAACAGTAGTTTATAGGCCGCCAGCAACCCTGTTATCAGCAAGCCCAGAAAGACAAATAAAATAATATAGGACAGGCCAACCGTCTTAATCAGTTTGGCGATAGCTAACGGGTTAATCGCCCTGAGAAAATGCTTGCTGCTTGCCAGCAACATAATGCTGGCTGGAAACAGAAAACTTGACAGCAACAGGCTCAGATTAAAACCTGTCTCGCTGACATTGTTCTGCACCAGTGTGTTAAATAAGCCATAACAGAAAATAACAAACAACAGTTTGAACGGTATTTCAAGATCTTCACTGAACATAGTCCAGCGAATCCTCTCCGGTTTCATCCTGCCTCTGGCGATTGAGATCATGACCACATAGGCATATTTTGTAAAAACAATAAATACCAGCATCTGCACCAGAAACCCCAGCATATTAGCTGAGGCAATGAAATTGACAGCAACCAGCGTCAGTATCAGCAACAACGGCTGCAAATGAAGGGGGTAAAGAAAGAACTGAGATATCCGGTTCCACAAAGGCGGAATTGAACTGACGCCCTGTGACATCATCATTTCAGCACAAATCGGGCAGGCTGCCTGTTCTACTGCATCGGAATCAACACATTGGTGACAAAAATCAATATTGCAGACATCGCAATGCCAGTTTGCTTTTATCTCCGGATGATACTTGCAGAAATGCGGACTCATATATAAATAACGGTTCAAATTTTGTGATCAAGTGCTCTGCCAGGGGATACTGAACAGGACTTCTGGATTTCCAGTATAACTGTCAAACTACGATTATAGCGCCAGCTCAACCTGGAAAAGCGGTTGGACGCGGAAAAGACATGTAAAATATTGATGAAAATCGGTTATTCTTCTTTGCCTGTCATTAGCTGTTTTTCAGCTAATCCCGGAAATTATTAAATTGCAGGGGCATATCAATTTTTGCATCTTTCAACATAGCAATAACAGATTGCAGATCATCGCGTTTCTTGCCAGTGACACGCACCTTTTCTCCCTGAATTGCCGACTGTACTTTCATTTTTTTATCCTTGATCATTTTCACGATTTTCCTCGCCAGATCACTATCTAATCCCTGGCGCAGGGTTACATTCTGTTTTACCTGCTTGCCCAGTTTTTCTATCTCACCCAGCTCCAGGCAGATTATATCAATACCACGACGGTTCATCTTGGTTTGCAGAATATCGTACATTTGCTGCAGCTGAAATTCCGCTTCTGCGGTCATCGTAACTACGTCCTTGTTCTGTTCAAACTTTGCATTACTGCCCTTGAAATCAAAACGTGTATTAATTTCACGGTTGGCCTGATCAACGGCATTGACCGCTTCATGCATTTCAAATTCAGAAACAATATCGAAACTCGGCATATTTATCCTCCCGTTATTTTATCTATGCTTTTTAAACTGCGCAGCCTTAAATTTTACCTTGCTGATTCCCAGGTAATAATATGTTCGGGCAATTGATCAGGATGGATGTATTCTTCGGAAACAACTCGCCCATGCACCGAAATACCTGCCTCGTGCAATGAGGTCGGGGTTTCTGAAATCAGGGGGTGCCAGTCAGGTAAGGGAGAGCCACTAGCGAGGCGCCGATAAGCACAGCTGTGAGGTAACTCCCTGAGTTGCGCAGCTGTCTGTATCCTGACCTTGATGCAGGCAGAAACCCGTTGCAGACGATGTGAATAATCCTTGCAGGAACAACTTTCCAAGTCCAGTAAATGACAGGCCACGTTAGTATAATAGATTTCACCGCTGTCTTCATCTTCCAGTTTATTCAGGCAGCAACGACCACAACCATCACACAGGCTTTCCCACTCTGTATCTGTCATCTCCTCGAGCGATTTATATTCCCAGAACCTGTCCTTCACAATTCAGTGGGCAACATTGTTTTGCCAATGCTGATTGAGATCATTAATATTAAAACGCTTTCCTTCCACTTCATAGTCCACAAATTTAAGCGCCACACCCTGACGGTCCGTTCGCAAAACTTTCATATTAAATGAAACATCAGGACGCGCGGAATCCAGCATTTGCATGCGAATATGGGCGCCAACCGGGAGTTGTGGCTGATCCTGTAGTTCCAGGTAAACACCGGTTGTAGAAATATTGCGAGTCAACGCTTTTCTGCTGCCAAAGGTGCTGTGACTGATCTTCACCCTCGAAACTGTGTTCACCCTGCTCTGTGAGCGTTTTTCGTCCATACCCTTCTCCTTGTTCTAAATGTAGTCAGCCTGACTTTCTGTACATATCGGAAATTCGGCTAATAACATTAAGGAAACTCTGATTTATTCCGCCGTTCGTGGTGAGCTTGTCGAACCATAAACACCGAATTCAATAAAATCAGCATCTTATAAAATACACCCTTCGACAAGCTCAGGGCGAACGGAATAAATCAGAGCTTCCTTAATGTATTCTTATTATCCAGACTCGACCTGAGACGCCGGCCCTGACAGGCCACTAGAGTGCATCAGCATTGATTGTACCTTCCTGACAATCTTCAAATTGCAGCACCACGCCATCATCCAGTTTACGGATACAACTCATGCGGAAAACCACATCCATATTGACAGGTTTCAGGGTTACGAATTCTTCTTCGCTACGCTGTACCTGCAGGAACAGATCATCCTCTATCTCAACCATATTATCCAGCGTCACACAACAGCCACCTTCTGATATGTCTCGAATACATCCGTCGAGTGTCCCGAATAGCGAGTGATAGATCCTGACCCTGGCATCAATAAGTTTACGTACATAGAGGCGGCGTTCAGACATTATATTCCCCTTTTTAACTACCGGATTCAGGACAACCCTGTTGCTGGCAACTGGATTAATATTATTCTTACATATTGTAGTATAAATATTATTCAGCCTGCTGGAACCATTCCTGATACCCGACACCAGACATCAGGCATTCAGCGCATCTCGGACTCGTTCCAGTTTGGTCTTTACTTCACCGGCCAGTTCAGCAATACCCTCTTTCTGTACCAACGTCAGTACCGCAGCCGGGTCCATAAATGCAACCGTAATTGAGCCATTTTCTTCTTCTCGAACCACGACATTACAGGGCAATAGCAGGCCAATATCCGGCTCGGCTGTCAGCGCCTGGTTGGCAAGCACCGGGTTACAGGCGCCGAGGATCTTGTAGGGACGCTTGTCCAGATCCAGTTTCTTCTTCATTACCGCCTTAACATCGATTTCGGTCAAAACGCCAAAACCTTCTTTCTGCAATTCATCGACAACGCGGGCAACCGCATCGTCAAAACTGCCACTAATCTGCGTGCTAAATCCGTACATAAGTTTCTCCTGATAAAATTAAATTCCGGGAACAGGCATTATAGCCTTTGCCAAAATGGGTACAAGAGTGGAAGTATTCAAGCATTGAACAAGGCTTGATACGCAAGCCAGGCTCAGCTGCCGTTACACATAAGTGGGCTAACAGTCGCCAACCGCCTGCCATATCCATAAAAAATGAAGGGGATTTAACAGGATTACAGCCATTCCATGGCTTCGGATAGCCGCAAGCAACCGGTATATCAGTTATCAGACTCGTAGCAAACTATGGGACGTTTATATCAAAAGGTTCAGAGAAAGTGAACACTAACAAACTTAGAGAGGCGAATGTCGTTTATGGAAGGATCAGGCGGGGAGAATCGCCCCGCCTGATTTTCAATCTGGATTACTCCAGACCCATGCAGTTGGCATAGTAAGTCACAGTTGCCGGCCAGTCGGAGAACACGCCAATCACACCGACATCCTTTGCCAGAACATCCAGCATGACCATGGCATCACCATCATTATTGGTGGCGGCTGTTGTGGTCTGATAATACCAGCCACCGCCATTTACCAGCAGGCCGGAACGTTCCAGTGTCCAGGTGATAATATCCAGCCCGGCTGCCTTTGCATACATGGCGTAATCAGAAGGCACGACCCTGGCAAAACTATCCAGCGTTACCAGCGCCCACATTGGTGGGGCAATGATATTGACGCCCTGCGCGGCCAGTTTGTCCATATCCGCCTGGCTGGCAACAAAGGCTGGATCTTCATAAACACGATCGTCCAGATAGACGGCCTGTTCGCCGAATGCGGGCTCATTTTTCAGCCAGTAGAGAATATCGTCAAGATTAAAGGACTGGGCAAAAACCTTTTCTGGAGCAACACCGGCTTCCCTGTACTCGTTAATCATCTGCTGAGCATAGGCTTGCTGGGTATAATCCCCTTCATAGGGCATCTTCACACTCGGCGATTTCAGTTCCGGCGTCATTTTAACTCCCAGCGCCCTGAACAGTTCGATACTTTCTTTATGCGTCATCAGTGTGCCTTTGCTGGAATACAGATCCGTACGCCAGTTTGCGGTCGCATTCATATATTCTTCAACCGTTGTCGCATTCGGGTTAGATGCATCCATCTTGCCCTTCAACGTTTTGAATTCCGCCAGGGTCAAATCACTGGTGCAGCATTGCGCCGTAGCAGGAGTAATGGTTTCACCTGTCTGCGGATCGATAACTGCAGGGGTAAAGGGTACTGAACATTTCGCTGCCAGTGGTGTAGCAAGAATATTGGTGGTCGTGTGCAAATCACATTGGGAATGCCGACAAACCAGCTCCCGATCAGCGGTAAAGGTCACGTCACACTCAACAATACCCGCGCCCATCCGTGCTGCCGCTTCATAAGATTCACGCGTGTGCTCCGGGAACTGCATCGCTGCGCCACGGTGACCAATGGAAAAATCTGTTTTTTTGAATTTTTTGCCACCACAGCTTGCCAGTTTCTTTTTCAACTCGCTCTTATCCATGTCTTCGACAAGATAATAAGGGCGTGGACCAACACGAGCAGCCTTTTTTGCATGTTCGTGACGCATTTTTTCTTTCTCAATTGAATGATGATTCCCATCCGCGGTGACTGTGTGTAGAGGGAATACAGCCGCGATGAGAATCGATATTAATAATGTGCCTTGCAAACGCATGATTCTTCTCCTTATTGTTAACGTTGACCGGAACCGGTCAACCATGCGCGCAAGAATATTCAAGATTCGTGTCTTTAGTATGACAACAGGGATGTCATTATATAAAACAAAAAGCAGCTTCCATTGAAGGTTCTGGAATAAAAAAAACCGCCTCATGATGCCATGAGACGGTTAACCTTGAAAAAATTCAAGGGGAGCAAATTATTTTATGGAAACTCTGATTAATTCGTCATTCCGGACGTAGCGAAGCGGAAATCCGGAATCCATGTGTTACGCATCAATGACTCACTGGATTCCGCATTCGCCGGAATGACAAGGTTGTAATTAATCAGAGCTTCCTTATACTATTTATTCTGGATACATGGTCTGTTCATACAGAACTTCGCCATTTACATCACGCACAGTGATAGTCATGACGCCATTTTCATCGATATCAACCGCACCATAGTTCATCCATTTTTTGGCCTCAGCATAAGTCTTTGTTGAGAACATGCTTTGTGGGCCATAGAAGAAAAGACTTTCTGTCCCCCAGCTCGTATCAAACTTGCGATTGGGATAAAGACCGGCGTTCAGAGGACCTGTGACAAATTCATGCACCTTGAATTCCGGCGTATCAGAAAATGGCGTATAACGGAAAACCTCGGCAAAATGAACATCTGTCGTGATCCAGATACTATTGTTAATGCCTTCATCACGCATGAAGCCAAACAAATCTTTAAGTTCCTGTTCAAAACCGGTCTGCTGATCAAATCCTGACCATCCATCACGACCATATTCGGCCGGATAACCGGTAGGAATAGAAATCGGAACGCTGGAGACAATCATTTTCCATGTCGCATCGGATGACTTCAATTTTTCTTTCAGCCAGGTTAACTGTTCGCGGCCCAGCATGGTTTTCTTTAGCGCTTTATCATCGGCTTCAATATTGGCGTCACGATACTGGCGTGTATCAAGCACAAACAATTCAAAGTTCTTACCCCAACGAATGGTTCGATAAAGCCGTTTCGGCTGGTCAGAACTTTCGTCGACCGGGTTGTAATCCAGAAAAGCTTTCAGCCCCATAGGCAGCAGATGCTCACCCTCCGTATAGGGGGCACTTGAACGGGTATCATGTAATGGGCCGAAGTCATTAACTACTTCATGGTCATCCCAGATTGCATAATACGGCATGCTGGCCAGAAGATTCTGATAGGATTCATCCGCATGATTATACTTCCAGTGCGCCCAGTAGTTATTCATGTTTGCTGACTTGTCATAGTTTCCGGCAATCTGACGGTTTCCATATTTGCCCTGTTCAGTGCAGGTGCTGTCGGCATAAATCATATCACCCAGACCGATAAAAAAATCCAGCTCCATTGCGTTTATTGCATTAAAAATGGGGAAGCCCTGTTCAGCATCACGACAGACATTCTGTCCAGCCAGATCTCCACCCCAGGCAAAGGAAAGCGCCCTCGCCTTGTCCTTTTCCGGCGCCGTATGAAAATGGCCGCTTACCTTTCCCACATTTTTTACAGCATAGCGGCTATTACTGAACCAGACTGTATACTCATAGTCAGAATCAGCATCTAATTTTTCAAGTTTTATTTTTCCGGTAAAATCACGCGCCGCAGTCACCTTAACAAGCCTGTGCCTGGCCTTTCTACCGTCTTCTCTTCGAAAGAAAACATGCATATACGATTCAGACTCGGCACGCGCCCAGATGATGGCGCTGTTTTCCTGAATATCGCCCGCCATAACGCCATGAGTAACAGCAACGCCTGACTCTGATTTAGGCTGTTCTTTTTGCCGGTATGAATCTTCATCCGCCTGAGACACACCGCTATGCAGCAGGCC
>Ga0316207_10001384_pt1 | contig 30217 bp, 27 predicted proteins | sample 6weekpyrite_MG_FD_204943 | JGI IMG/M metagenome (GOLD analysis project Ga0316207, IMG submission 204943) | Microbial mat bacterial communities from mineral coupon in-situ incubated in ocean water Damariscotta River, Maine, United States -... | ecosystem: Environmental > Aquatic > Marine >...
CCAGCTATGTTCCGGGAACTCACTGCGGATCGGTAAAACAACATCCGGCCAGTTTGGATGAACCCCGATACCATGCACAACAATCAACGCGCCCTGGGTTTTAGCTGTGGCGCTGTCTGCGTAAAGCCCTAAAAATTTGGTTTTACCGTCCTCTAACCAGACCGCATCACCTGTCATCAGGCTATCAACTACCTGTTCTGACCAACGTTTTTCCTTGGCTAAATCTGAAGCATAGGCGGATTGGCTGGCAAGCCCTAAAATAAGTAAATTAATTAGTAAAAACAATTGCTTAGTGAGTTTTTTTATAATCATGGTGTTTCTCGCAAATGTGGACATGTATTTTTATACTATATATATGTCTTTCAAATGAAGCAATTGAGTCGGGTTTGATCTCGATGAAAGGCTGAAATAGTTTGCACAATCATGTAAAGTGGCGCTTCCAAAATTTTAGTGACCCGATAGTTCTTATATCCACTAAGATTGTCAGGTTAAACAAAACTTTATAGAGGCGAAGACTATGGCGGATTTTAAAATTGCCCCATCTATCCTATCAGCAGATTTTGCGATACTGGGTCCGGAAGTAGATAACGTAATTAAGTCAGGTGCAGATATTGTGCACTTTGATGTGATGGATAATCACTATGTACCAAATTTAACTATTGGCCCGCTGGTTTGTGAAGCGTTGCGTAAACATGGTGTGACAGCTGAAATTGATGTGCATTTAATGGTTAAGCCGGTGGATCGTATTATTCCTGATTTTGCTGCAGCGGGTGCAAGCTATATAACTTTCCATCCAGAAGCATCTGAACATATTGATCGTTCGTTACAAAGTATACGCGAAGCGGGTTGTAAGTCTGGTCTGGTATTTAATCCTGCTACACCATTGTCTTACTTAAAACACGTACTCGATAAAGTTGATATGGTTTTATTAATGTCAGTAAACCCAGGTTTTGGCGGTCAAAGCTTTATTCCTGAAACTCTGAATAAATTACGTGAAGCGCGTAAAATTATTGATGAAAGCGGCTACGATATTCGTTTGGAAATCGATGGCGGTGTAAAAGTTGATAATATTCGTGAGATTGCAGAAGCTGGTGCAGACACTTTTGTTGCTGGTTCCGCTATCTTCAATGCTAAGAATGACAACGATGCTAACGTTTATGACACAGTTATTAAACAAATGCGTGATGAGCTTGCGAAAGCGAAGTAAATTATTACCCCTTCTTAGTTATGCCCAGGTGTTGGGTATCCATGATTTAATTAAATAGATTCCCGCATTCGCGGGAATAATAAGTTTATTTAGCATAGAAGTTTTATGATTAAAAAACCTGAAATGATTCTTATCGATGTCGATGGTACGTTAGTCGATAGTGTGCCTGATCTTGCATTCTGTGTTGATGAGATGATGAAAAAGTTAGATATGCCGGTCCATGGTGAAGCTAAAGTACGTGAATGGGTTGGTAATGGGGTAGAACGTTTAACACGTCGAGCACTTATTGGTCAGCTGGATGGTGAGCCAGATGATGCCTTATTTGAAAAAGCATATCCGATTTTCATGGAGCTCTACGCTGAAAATACCAGTAAAAGAAGCATGTTATATCCTGGTGTGGTAGAAGGCCTGGCTTATTTAGAAACTACTGGTATTAAGCTGGGTTGTGTTACCAATAAGGCTGCACAGTTTACTGAACCTTTGCTAAAGGACTTAGGTGTGTTTGATAAGTTTTCAATCGTTATAAGTGGTGACACCCTGCCTAAGAAAAAACCGGATCCGATGCCTTTATTGCACGGTGCAGAGTTCTTCAACGTGAAACCCGAAAATGCAATGATGCTGGGTGACTCGGTGAGTGATGTTAAGGCTTCACGCGCAGCAGGGTTTCAGATAGTATGTATGTCTTACGGCTACAATCATGGTGTGGATATTCGCGAGTCGAATCCCGATGCGGTGATTGATAGCATGGCAGAGATACAAGGTTTACTGGGAAACTAAGAAAACCGGCAAAAAAATGAATAGCAATAAGCAACAGAATAAAGGGCGTTGGCGACGCTAAACAAAAAGACAGGTTTACATCCTGCAATCATTCTGTGAGTCCATTTTTTAATGGCAAATTCATTTTAATAACTGCTTTACATAACTAGTGTCCAATATTATGGAACAACAACAAATTACACAATCCGACTTTAATAGCCTTGCAGAACAGGGGTATAACCGGATACCGCTTGTTAGTCAGGTTCTGGCTGATCTTGATACTCCTCTTAGTACCTATCTGAAATTAGCCAATGGCCCGTATTCATACTTGTTTGAATCGGTACAAGGTGGTGAGAAATTCGGGCGTTATTCCATTATCGGTTTGCCATGTCGTAAGCAGATTCGTGTACATGGAAAGCAGATCAAAATACTTGAAGATAACAATTGTATAGAAACAATAGAGCATGCAGATCCTCTTGAATGGATTGAACAGTTCCATTCCCAATTTAAAGTTGCTGAACTTCCGGATTTACCGCGGTTTACTGGTGGCCTGGTTGGTTATTTTGGTTACGATACGGTTCGGTATATTGAACCTCGTTTAGGTGATTGTCCGAATGACGATCCATTACAGGTACCGGATATTTTACTGATGGTATCAGATGAAGTATTGGTGTTTGATAATCTGGCAGGTAAGTTATTTTTAATTCACTATGCTAACCCTGTGGAAGATAACGCTTTCAATAATGGTCTTAAACGTCTGCAACAACTTATTAAGCAATTACAGGATAGTGTGACACGAGTACCGTTAGCGAAAGCTTCTGATGTTAAAGAGTCTGACTTTAGTTCAGGTTTTACTGAAGGTAAATATAAAGAAGCGGTTAATAAAGCGAAAGAATATATTGTTGAAGGCGATGTAATGCAGGTTGTGCTGTCACAACGTTTATCGATTCCCTACACCGCGCCACCGCTGGATCTGTATCGTTCGTTAAGAAGTTTAAACCCATCACCCTATATGTATTATTTAGATCTGGGTGATTTTCATATTGTGGGTTCATCACCTGAAATATTAGTTCAGGTGGAAGACGATACTGTGACTGTTCGTCCTATTGCAGGTACTCGCCCACGAGGTCAAACTGCTGAACAGGATAAACAGCTTGAGCAAGAGTTACTTGCCGATCCAAAAGAAATTGCCGAACATTTAATGCTCATTGATCTTGGTCGTAACGATGTGGGGCGTATTGCACAAACTGGTAGTGTGAATGTTACTGATAAGATGGTGATAGAGCGCTATTCACATGTTATGCATATTGTGTCAAATGTTACTGGTAAAATAAAACCGGATATGTCGGCTATGGATACATTGCGTGCAACATTCCCGGCTGGTACTTTATCCGGCGCACCTAAAATCCGGGCCATGGAAATTATCGATGAACTTGAGCCGGTTAAACGTGGTATTTACGGTGGCGCTGTGGGTTATCTATCCTGGAATGGTAATATGGATACTGCAATAGCGATTCGTACAGCTGTAATAAAAAATGAGCAACTGCATATTCAGGCAGGTGCCGGGGTTGTATATGACTCAGTTCCACAGAGTGAGTGGGATGAAACGATGAATAAAGGTCGTGCTGTTTTTAGAGCCGTTGCGCAGGCAGCAGCAGGTTTGGATGGAGCACACAAATAATGTTACTAATGATAGATAACTATGATTCGTTCACTTATAACCTGGTGCAATACTTTGGTGAATTAGGTGCTGATGTTAATGTTATTCGAAATGATCAGCTAAATATTTCAGATATTGAACAGATGGATCCAGAGCATCTTGTGATATCCCCCGGACCTTGTACACCTAATGAAGCCGGTATTTCTGTCGAAGCGATTAAACATTTTGCAGGCAAGAAACCGATACTGGGTGTCTGTCTGGGACACCAGAGTATCGGTCAGGCATTTGGTGGTAAGATTATACATGCCAAAGAAATTATGCATGGCAAAACATCAATGATTTATCATGCGGATAAAGGGGTTTTTAAAGGTTTGAATAATCCCTTTGAAGCAACGCGTTACCATTCATTAGTGATTGAGCAGTCCAGTTTACCGGATTGCCTGGAAGTAACATCATGGACGCAAAATGCAGATGGCAGCATTGATGAGATTATGGGTGTAAAACATAAAGAGTTTGCCGTTCAAGGAATACAGTTTCATCCTGAATCTATCCTGACTGAACATGGTCATGATATGTTAAAGAATTTTTTAGAGAATAAATAGAAAACAGGCTTGAAGTTTAAACGAGTCTTTCGATAGCATTACTGTTGGTTATTTACTCCGTCATTCCTGCGAAGGCAGGGATCCAGAAAAGATATAATCAGCTTTTTTATTGTGGATACCCACTTTAGTGGGTGCGACAACCAGATTTGTTCAACACAGGTAAAACTATGAATATACAACAAGCTATTCAACGTGTTTTAGATAATCAGGATCTTACTGCTGAAGAAATGAATCAGGTCATGCGTATTATTATGACTGGCGAAGCAACACCGGCACAAATTGGCGGTTTTCTAATTGGCTTGCGCATGAAAGGGGAAACGGTTGATGAAATTGCCGCTGCTGCTTCTGTGATGCGAGAACTGGCATCTGGTGTAAAGATCAGTGGTGACCACATTGTAGACATTGTTGGTACAGGTGGTGATGGTTCGAATACCTTTAATATATCTACTGCCTGTACTTTTGTTGTTGCAGCAGCCGGAGGTACAGTTGCTAAACATGGCAATCGTTCAGTATCAAGTAAATCAGGTAGCGCTGATTTATTAGAAGCGGCAGGCGTTAATTTAAATTTAACACCAGAACAGGTTGCTCAGTGTATCGAACAGGTTGGTGTTGGTTTCATGTTTGCACCGCTGCACCATAGTGCGATGAAGCATGCCATTGGGCCACGAAAAGAGATGGCAGTGCGTACGATTTTTAACGTACTTGGCCCATTAACCAATCCTGCAGGTGCGCCAAATCAACTGCTCGGTGTTTTTTCTGATGATTTAGTTGAACCACTAGCCCAGGTCCTGAATAAATTAGGCAGTAACCACGTGCTAGTTGTACACTCAAAAGACGGTATGGATGAAATCAGTATTGGTGCTAATACACGTATTTCTGAATTAAAAGATGGAAAAATTAAAACCTATACTATCACCCCAGAGCAGTTCGGTTTTGAATCGACAGATATTTCTAAATTAGCTGTTTCCAGTGCGGATGAATCGTTGGAGATTATAAATAGTGTACTGGATAATGTGGCTGGTCCTTCACGTGATATTGTTGTTTTAAATTCAGGTGCAGCAATATATGCAGCCGACCTTGTAGGTTCACTCGAAGAAGGTATTAAAAAAGCAGATGAAGTTATTACATCAGGTGCTGCAAAGCAAAAACTTACCGACCTTGTTAACTTGTCACAGTCATTTAAATAAAGCTTTCTAAAAAAGTATGGATAATACACCTGATATATTAGTAAAAATCATCAAGCGTAAAGCGGAAGAAGTTGCTGAGCGTAAAGATAAAATTTCTTTAGAGAAATTAAAACAACAAATTGAAGTTGCCTCACCAGTTCGTGGCTTTGTTCGGTCAATAAAAAATAAGATAGAGTCAGGGAAACCTGCGGTAATTTCTGAAATTAAAAAAGCATCACCCAGTAAAGGGGTGATACGGGAAAATTTTGTCCCATCAGAAATAGCAGAATCATATGAAAAAGGTGGTGCATGCTGCTTATCTGTATTAACCGATGTTGATTTTTTTCAGGGGAGTGATGAATACTTAAAACAGGCGCGTGCTGCCTGCAACTTACCGGTATTGCGAAAAGAATTTATTATTGATCCTTATCAGGTTTATGAAGCGCGTGCGATGGGTGCTGACTGTATTTTATTGATTGTGGCATGTTTAAGTGATGAGCAATTACAGTCACTCACTTCTTTAGCTACAGAATTAACACTTGATGTGCTTGTTGAAGTGCATGATGCAGAGGAGCTTGAGCGTGCATTAAAACTGGATCTGGCTTTGATTGGTGTTAATAATCGTGATTTACGTACATTTGAAACAAGTCTTGATGCAACATTAAGCCTGCTAAAAACTATTCCAAAAGATAAAGTTGTTGTGACAGAAAGTGGAATACATACGCCTCAGGATGTCGCTTTAATGCAAAGAAATAGTGTAAATACTTTTCTGGTTGGTGAAGCTTTTATGGTGGCTGAACAGCCAGGAGAAAGACTGGCTGAATTATTCGGTTTCCAATAAATTATTATATCTCTTAAATGAAAGATTCGAGCCAACAGATTAATAAAGCTTTTCAGTTATTCGAAAATCAAAAACATGATAAAGCTAAAGTTAAGTTTGACAAGCTTTGTCGGCAAAATAAGTCTGATGCAGAGCTATGGCATATAGCTGGTATCAATGATGGTATATTAGGGAATTTTCATGCGGCTGAAGTTAAATTAAAACATGCTGTAAGTCTTCAACCTGAAAACCAAAATATTTTACTTGATCTTGGTTTTGCTCTTGAGCAGATGGGGCAATTTTCTAAAGCCATTCCATTTTATAAGAAAGCATTAAGCTTAACTCCTCAGGATTCAGATATAAGCTTTAGACTTGGTATCGCTCTTGATTCGAATGGTGAATTTAAAGAAGCACTGGCACATTACAGGAAAGGTTTAGAGTTTAATCCATCAAATTATTCTATTTACCTGAATATGGGAATAACACTTGGTAATTTAGAACAATATAAAGAAGCTATAGAATGTTATAAGAAGTACAGTGAGCATCAAGATGACGCAAGCATAAATAATAATATTGGTAGCGCATATCGAAGTCTTAAAGATTTCGAAAATGCCGAAAAATACTTTAAAAAGTCATTAGAATTAAGTGGAGGGGTTGGTGCTGCTTTACCAAATTTAATTAGTCTTTATTCAAATTTCAGTAAATACGAAAAAATTCTCGAGTTGCATCAGAAAGGAATACAGTATACTGAAGATCAGCATGTAGCACATAGTAATGTGTTGTTTAATCTGGCATGCAGGGGAAATTTAAGTGTTGATGATATGCATCAGGCTAATATTCGCTGGAGTGAGATACATGGAAAGGCTGGCAGATTAAATAAATTTAATCATTCGAAGAATAGAAGAAATACAAAAATAAGAATAGGTTATGTATCACCTGATTTTCGCAATCATCCGGTAAGCTATTTTTTTGAACCAGTCCTTAAAAATCATGATTTTGAAAAATATGATATTTATTGTTATTCAAATACTGAGCAAACGGATGATACAACTGATCGCCTCAAATCTTACGCAACTGAATGGCGTGATGTTTTTAAACTGTCAGATCAGGAGTTAGCAACTTTAATCTTTAAAGATAAGATTGATATCCTTATCGATCTTGCCGGACATACTGCACATAATCGATTAAGAGCATTTACGTATAAACCGGCACCTGTACAGGCAACATATCTGGGGTATTTTGGTTGTACCGGTATAGAAGAGATTGATTACTGGATCACAGATGAAATTATTCATCCGATTGATACAAAAGAAACCAGTGTTGAAGAAAAGTATAGATTAAACCGGTGTTTTTATGCATATCAGCCTCCGGCGACAGAAATTGAAATTGCTCCTGCTTCAACATCAGAGAATTTTACTTTTGCATCATTTAACCATTTCAGAAAAGTAACTGATGAATCTTTGCGTTTATGGGCAAAGGTATTATTGGCTGTCCCAGAATCTGTGCTTCTTTTTAAAGCAGCTGTTTTAAATAACGAAGATGCCAGGAATAGTATCATAAAGATCTTTGAAAATATGGGGGTTAGTAAAGATCGGCTGGAGCTGGTAGGGTTTGTTGATTCACAACAGGATCATTTTAAACTGTATAATAAAGTGGATATATGTCTGGATACTTTTCCATTTACCGGTGCAACAACTACAGTAGAGTCACTCTGGATGGGTATACCTACGATAACATTATCAGGTCAAACGATAGCGCATCGGTTTAGTACTTCTTTTTTAACCTGTGTGGGACTTGAGAATTATTGTGCAAAATCGGAAGATGAGTATGTGCAAATAGCTGTTGAGCAGACTAAGCACAGAGAAACATTGTTAGATTTCAGAAAAAACCTTCGTTCCAGATTGCTTGAATCTGACTTATGTAATGGTAAAGGTCTGGCGAGTTCGATTGAAACATTTTTTGAAGATGCCATGTTAAAATATCAATCATAAAATTCTATCTATATAGATTAGGAGTTTTCGATAATGAAGAAGGCGTTAATTACTGGTGTCACTGGACAAGATGGTTCATATCTGGCCGAGTTTTTATTGAAAAAAGGATATGAAGTACATGGTATTAAGCGTCGAGCTTCATCATTTAATACTGATAGAATTGATCATCTCTATCAGGATCCACATGAATCACAACAACGTTTTATTCTTCATTATGGAGATTTGAGTGATTCTTTATCATTAGTAAGAATTATTCAGCAAATCCAGCCGGATGAAATTTATAATTTAGGTGCACAAAGTCATGTGGCTGTTTCATTTGAAAGCCCTGAGTACACAGCAGATACGGTTGGCCTTGGTGCTTTGAGAATTCTCGAGGCGATTCGAATAGCTGGCTTAGAGAAGAAAACACGTTATTATCAGGCATCGACGTCAGAATTATATGGTCTTGTTCAGCAGATACCTCAGAATGAAAACACCCCGTTCTATCCCCGTTCACCCTATGCTGCTGCTAAACTTTATGCATACTGGATAACAATAAACTATCGTGAAGCATATGGAATGTACGCCTGTAATGGAATTTTATTTAATCATGAATCACCTGTGCGAGGTGAAACTTTTGTTACCAGAAAAATAACCCGTGCATTGGCACGGATTCACCTTGGGTTACAAGATATGCTTTATCTGGGTAACCTTGATGCAAAACGTGATTGGGGACATGCCAAAGATTATATACGTATGCAATGGTTGATGTTACAGCAGGATAAACCGGATGATTATTGTATAGCGACAGGCGTTCAATATTCAGTAAGAGATTTTTGTAATGCAGCTTATGCACATATGGATAAGAAAATTCGTTGGGAAGGTGAGGGAGTCGACGAAAAGGGTTTTGATGCTCAAACAGGCAAATGCATGATTGCAGTTGACCCAAGATACTTCCGCCCTACTGAAGTTGAAACTTTATTAGGTGATGCAACGAAAGCAAAAGAAAATCTTGGTTGGGTCCCTGAAATAAGTTTTGATGAAATGGTTCATGAAATGATGGAGCATGATCTGACTTATAGTAAGCGAGATTCGTTAGTTAAGGATCATGGTTACCGGGCATTTGATTATCATGAATAAAATTTTTATGTGTTACATTTTACAGGCATCTGAATGGATCTAACTGACAAAATTTATGTTGCCGGGCACTCAGGACTCGTTGGATCTGCAATTATTCGACAATTGAAAGCACGTGGTTTTACTAACCTTATTACGCGAACGCACAAGGAGTTGGATCTTACCAGCCAACAGGCAGTGCAAGCATTTTTTTCAGAGCAAAAACCTGACTATGTCATTCTTGCTGCGGCTAAAGTGGGTGGAATACACGCGAATAACACTTACCCGGCAGAATTTATTTATGACAATCTAATGATAGAGGCAAATGTTATAAATTCTGCCTATAAAAATAATATTAAGAGACTTTTATTTCTGGGAAGTACATGCATCTACCCCAAAGCTGTTACACAACCCATGCGGGAAAATGCTTTATTAACAGATGTACTTGAGCCAACAAATGAACCATATGCTATAGCGAAAATTGCGGGGATTAAGTTGTGTGAGTCATACAATCGTCAATATGACTGTGATTATCGCTCTGTTATGCCAACAAATCTTTATGGTATTAACGACAATTTTCATCCAACAAACTCACATGTTATACCTGCCTTAATGCGGCGTTTTCATGAGGCTAAGATGAATAATGATGAGGATGTTGTTGTATGGGGCAGTGGTAAGGCCATGCGTGAGTTTTTGTATGTTGATGACATGGCAGCTGCATCATTATTTGTATTAGAACTTGATAAAAAACAATACCAGGAAAAAACACGTGAAATGCTTTCTCATATTAATATTGGAACAGGTGTTGATGTGACAATTCGAGAACTTGCAGAAACTATGAAAGATATTACAGGATTTAAAGGTAATATAGTCTTTGATAACACAAAGCCCGATGGGCCAGCCAGAAAGTTAATCGACGTATCACGACTTCAATCAATGGGCTGGACATATAAAACTGATTTGAAAGAAGGGCTTCAACTAACTTATGACTGGTATTTAAAGGTGGTTCACGAAAAATAATTCATGATTTGTCAACAATATCGATCATTGCCGATGTCACTATTTGCAAATCATCATTTTCCATACCATAAGCTGGCATAATGTAAACAAGGTTGCTAAATGGTCTTACCCAGACACCTCTTTTTACAAACTCTTTAGTCATCCATGCCTGGTTAACAGGGTGGTTTGTTTCGATTACACCTATTGCACCTTTAACACGAACGTCTTTAACCTGGGTAAGATTCTCAGCTTCTGAAAAATTCTCTTTTAAGATTTTCTCTATCCCTGTCACGTCGTCTTGCCAGCTTGATTGTAATAGAAGATCGATACTGGCATTTGCAACTGCACAGGCCAGTGGGTTAGCCATAAATGTAGGACCGTGCATAAAAATACCTGGTTCGGCTTGAGATATGGTTTGACTTATTTCTTTTGTCATTAGAGTTGCAGCGAGGCTAAGCATACCACCGGTTAATGCTTTGCCAACGCACATAATGTCAGGACTGATATTTGCCTGCTCGCAGGCAAATAATGTTCCGGTTCGTCCAAAGCCGGTTGCTATTTCATCTGCAATAAGCAAAATACTGTATTCACTACAAAGCAGTCGCACCTGTTTTAAATACTCAGGATGATATATGCGCATACCACCGGCACCTTGAACAACCGGCTCTAAAATAAGTGCCGCAATGTTTTCATGGTTTTTTTCAAGTTGCTGTTTAACTTTTATGACATCTTCTTCATGATATTCATTACCACAATATGGGGCATCAACAAAATAATGTTTCGCCAACACGTTCTTAAATAAAGAGTGCATCCCATTGACAGGATCACAAACTGCCATGGCACCAAAGGTATCGCCATGATAACCATTCTTAATACTGATAAGTTTTGATTTATTCCCTTTACCTTTTGCTTGCCAGTATTGCAAAGCAAGTTTAATTGCAACTTCGACACTAACGGAACCGGAGTCTGCAAAAAAAACATTTTGCAGTGGTTCTGGTGTGAGTGAGATGAGTTTCTTTGCAAGTTCAACAGCTGGTTGATGAGTTAAGCCACCAAACATCACATGTGCGATTTTATCTGTTTGATCTTTTATAGCCTGGTTAAGGACAGGGTGGTTGTAACCGTGTATGGCACACCACCACGATGCCATTCCATCAATTAGTTCCTGACCGTTTTCTAGTTTTAAACGTACACCATTCGCTGATGTAACAGGATAGGGTGTAAAGTTTGCTGGCAATGATGTGTATGGATGCCAGATATGTTTCTGATCAAACTCTGTATCGATATGGGTATCCATATTGAGTCGTTTATTAAAGTCCTGATATTGGTGGGTGGTAAATCATTTGCACAACATTGCCATCCGGATCGGCACAATAAAAACTACGTGCGCCATCACGATGAGTTTTTGGTTGTGAATGCATTTTTATATTGTGCCCATTTAAAAATTCATACCAGGCATCAACATCTTCCGGTTGCTTTAAAATATAGCCGATATGATCAAGTCGCTGAGGGCCATCCATTTTTTTATCACCCCATTTTATTTCCTTTCGGTGTAGGGCAAGATTATCGTTACCTGAACAAAGATAAACATTATCAGGATCGGGTCGCCATTCAACTTTATTACCTAAAAGTTCAACGTAAAATTTTTCACAGGCATCAAAATTTTCAACATAAAGAGCGACGTGTCTTAAGCCGGCGGTTTCTGGCGGTTTATTCATATTTATATCCTAAGTTAACTTTTTTATTCTACTTCAATAATTTCAAAATCGTGTGTTATATCTGCCATCTTGCCTAACATAATCGAAGCTGAGCAGTATTTTTCTGCAGATAAACTTACTGCTCGTTCAACCTGTTTTTCTTTTAAATCTTTACCGGTCACAATAAAGTGCACGTGAATTTTCGTAAATACTTTTGGCTCCTCTTCTGCTCGTTCAGAAGAAATTTCGACAACGCAGTCACGCACATCCTGACGTGATTTTTTCAGGATCATGATGACATCAAATGTTGTACAACCGCCCAGGCCAAGCATCAGCATTTCCATTGGACGAGGGCCGAGATTGCGCCCTCCATGGTCGGGAGGGCCATCCATAATCAGGGCATGACCACTGTCCGTTTCTCCCATAAATGTGGCATCTTCAACCCATTTAATTTTTGTTTGCATTTTCAGGAATTCCTCACGTTTTTAATCTTTCAAGCTTGCTAATATATTGAAATTAGAGAATTTTTTATTAAATATGGTTTGCAGTGACCGTATTCGCAGTTTATTACTTGAAAATAGACTATGCTTGATTTAATAACCGCTGAGTATTATAACAACCAGAGACTAAATAACCTATGTTGAGTACAGGGAACAGCATGACACAAATTATTACCCATAAGGCAGAAATGCCTTCAATGGATAAATTGTTAGAACAGAGCCATCGTCGCCATTACCCGGCGAAGAATGTGATTATCTATGCGGGTGATAAATCTGATGTACTTTATTATATTGTTGACGGGTCGGTTTCGGTTTTAATTGAAGACGAAGATGGTCGTGAAATTGTACTGGCTTACCTTAATAAAGGTGATTTTTTCGGTGAAATGGCCTTGTTTGGTGAAGAGCCCGATCGAAGCGCATGGGTAAGAAGCCGTACTGCCTGCGAGGTTGCTGAAATTAGTTTTACAAAATTCCGTCAGCTTTATCAGGAATACCCTGAAATTTTATTTGCTATGACAGCACAAATGGCTGCGCGTTTACGTCATACCAGTCGTAAAGTTAATGACCTTGCTTTTATGGATGTTACTGGTCGTGTTTCTCGTACGTTACTCGATTTATGTAAACAACCCGATGCCATGACACATCCAGATGGAATGCAAATTCGTATAACTCGCCAGGAAATTGGTCGTATTGTTGGTTGCTCACGCGAAATGGTAGGCCGTGTACTTAAAACAATGGAAGAGCAAGGGCTTATCTATGTTAAGGGTAAAACGATAGTGGTCTTTGGTACCCGTTAATCAGGTATAAAATTTTTTTAGGTTAAAGAATCGGGCTATTGCCCGATTTTTTTATGCCTAAAACCAGTATGCTGTTTTAGTCATCACTTTTGAAGTCAAAGTCATTAGTGATTTCACTGCATCTGGTAATTCAGCACCACCAGCTTCAAGTGCAACTGTTGCATGATGCCCTTCATCAATTTTCATTTGCTCAAGAATCGCACGTGACTTAACATCATTTTCTGAAATAGAGTCTAAGTGCTCATTTAAATGCCGGACAACCTGTCTTTCTGTTTCCGCGACAAATCCTAAACTCCATTTATCACCTGCAATACCGGCTAGGGCACCAATGGATACTGAACCGAAATACCAGGCAGGATTAAAGTAACTGGTGTGAGAACCTAGTTCTTTAATGCGTCGTTCACACCAGGCAAGGTGATCGTTTTCTTCTTGTGCAGCACGCTGCATTTTATCTCGTACTTCCGGGAGTTTTGCGGTGAGCGCTTGTCCTTGATACAAACCTTGGGCTGCAACTTCACCTGCATGGTTAATACGCATTAAACGCGCTGAAAATACTTTTTCATTTGCAGTTAATTCTGCTTTGGCTTCTTCTTTGACTGCATCTTGTGGATCATCACGCTCGGTGATCAGCGGTTTACCAAACATAGTGCGCAAACCAGTATCGATTTGCATCATCAATTGATCTATCGGGGAAAATTGACGCGAGCTGGATTCTGTATTATTCATACCGAAATAATAGCGTATGACAGTTATAGCAACAAGCGTGTGTTGTCTGCTCTTTAACAGTTAAACTATACTTTTTGCGATTAATTCTACCGGGTGTATCAGTGGAATATTTTTTTCTATTCCTGCTCTTAAATGCAACAGGCAGCCTATATTGCTCGTTATTACCTGATCTGGTTGAGTAGCTTTGATTTGCGTCAGGAGTGGTTGACGAATTTGGTTGGCTATTTTAGTTTCGGTTAACATGTTTTTTCCAGCCGCACCACAACATTGTGATTGGAGTTCGATTAATTCCAAATCAGGTATTTTATTCAATACATGTAAAACAGCGTCAGATTGTTTTAGTGAATTTTGTAAACTGCAAGGTTGGTGAACAGCTACTTTTGTTTTTACAGGATTAAATACTATCGAATGATTACTTACATGCTGTTGAACAAAGTCCAAGATGCTTGTTACTGGCGTTTCGGCTTGGTGCAGTGTTTTAGTTAATTGAGCACCACAACCACTGGCGGTAAACACTACCGCAACTGGATTATCTTGAAAAAGAAGTTGATTGTTAGTGTTGGCAAGTTCATTCGCTTGTTTTTTAAAACCACTGTGCTGATGTAGTGCGCCACAGCAAACCTGCTTAGGGATTGAAATGTCATAACCTAGTTTATTAAGCAGGCCGATACTTGTTGAAATAGCATTCTGTTCAAACGCATTACCCATGCAACCAGTAAACAAATTGACTGTACCAAGCGACTTTTTTTGTGTCGGATAAAACGGTTTTAGACTTAAACGCTTATTTAGTTTTGGTAACAATTCTTCCTGTTCGTTTACGCCCGTTATTTTCAATAAACCAGAGCGGCGGCTTAGCCATTGCACACCACTTAACTGGTATAAGCGTAATAGTGAGAAAATAATTTTCTGTATATTTGCACGAGTGAGTAATGAGATAAACAGTTTTGTAAAACTATTATTTTGCTTGTTGACGGTGTATTCACGGATACCATCAATAAGTTCTTCATATTTAACATTGGATGGGCATACATCTTCACAGCTTAAACAGCCAAGACAATGATCGAGATGTTTTATTGCTTTAGATGTTAATGGTAAGTCTTCCTGTACAATACCGTGCATTAAAGCGATGCGTCCGCGTGGAGATTCATTTTCATTTTTACTTAGCTGGTATGTTGGGCAAGTTGGTAGACACATACCGCATTTGACGCATTGGTCTGCAAGATCAGTTATCTGTTGAGTGAGATTAGAATGCAATGGTGTTCCTAAATTTGTATGTTTGCTAATTGTAGAAGCTGAGCGGTTTCTGATTATATAACCAGTGGTGGTATAATGGATATCTACAGTTAAAAAAGCAATGATTAGAGATAGTTAACAATGGGTTATTACCAAAGACATGTATTTTTTTGCGTTAATCAGCGAGATGAAGGTGAGAGTTGTTGTGCAAACCTCGGTGCACAAAAATTACGTGATTACGCAAAAAAACGAATTAAGGCGTTAGGTTTGTCCGGAGAGGGTAAGGCAAGAATTAATATGGCGGGTTGCCTGGGACGGTGTGATGAAGGGCCGGTACTGGTCGTTTATCCGGAAGAAACCTGGTACACCTATTTAGATCAGGAAGATATAGACGAAATAATAGAGCAACATGTCCAACAGGGTAAAATTGTTGAGCGCTTGAAAATATAGAGAAAAACCTGTCACTCCTGCCTTCGCGTGAATGAAGGCAAACCGTACTGAAAAGAGAAAATGTCATCTTTATTAATCAATGGCCCAGCTGGTCAACTTGAAGTATTGCTAGAACAACCCGACGAAGTTCTGGATAACGCCCCCATTGCGATTATTTGCCACCCCCATCCTTTATATGGCGGCACGATGCAAAATAAGGTTGTACACATAATTGCTAAAGCATGCCTGGGATTGGGAATGCCTGCTATACGATTCAACTTTCGTGGCGTTGGCAAATCAGAGGGGCATTTTGAGCACGGCCTTGGTGAGCAGCAAGATTTAGCTACCGTTGTAGAATGGGCCAGAAAACAATTTCCGTCGCATCCAGTATGGCTTGCTGGCTTTTCGTTTGGGAGCTTTGTTGCTTATAAGTCGTTTAATCAGGTCAAAGCGGAGCGTTTGCTCCTGGTTGCACCACCGGTAGGTTTATTCGAATTTCAACCAATGGAAAAAATTGATATTCCCTGGGCAGTTATTCAGGGTAAGCAAGATGAAATTACACCGCCTGAGTCAGTTGAGGAGTGGGTTAAATCACAAAAAACACAACCAGTGTTTTATTATTTAGATGATGTAAGTCATTTCTTTCATGGAAAACTGATTATTTTGCGTGAGATTGTGGCGGATATCTGGAACAATCGATGACCAGTTAATTATGAAGCGAAATACATATGTCTAAAACAGTAGATGTACACGGTAAAAGTTACGATGTCTGGCCTGAAGACCTTGACGTTATACGTTTAGTCGATCACCCGCCGATATTTTATACAACGTTTAAAGATTTTGCTGATATAAAAGAACCGCTGGTTAAACGTGCACTGGAGCTTGAAAAAGATCCGGATTTTACCCACAGAATGGAAATAGGCGGCAGTAAAGTGGCGCGTGTGCATGACTGGGGTATTCCAGAAGCAGATTTACTTCATGCCAGAGCTCTGGAATTCTTTTGCCGAGGCGTCGACAATCCACTGGTTAAAATGAATAATGTTTGGGCAAGTATCACAAGAAAACATGAATATTTGAGTCCGCATGCACATCACCGCTCATTAGGTAGTGTTGTTTATATGTTGCAGGAAGGGGATAAAATAGAGGGTAGAGAATTTGATGGCAACCTGGCTTTCCTTGACCCACGCATTCCAGCCTGCTGTACGATTGATGAAGATTGCCCTACGCAAGAAGTTGCTCCTAATATGGTCGAGGGTGCCATGGTGTTGTTCCCAAGTAATCTAATCCATTATGTTCATTCTTATTCGGGAGACACACCGCGTATTACGATTGCCTGGGATCTCTACTTGTAACAATACCTGCAACAAACACACCTGAACTGTTGATCTTTTACCCCTGTTTTATCGAGTGTCTAGCATTAAATCCCAAATAAATATTAGTTTTATCTAATATTCCTTGACATTATATTATAATCTGCTAATATACTTGTTATTGAATTTACAGATTTTTGACTCCTCCATCCTCCTTATGGTGGTATTTTTAAAGCGCGGAAACCCCCTTTTCTCCGCGCTATTTTTTTGCCTGAAATTTGTGGCCTGGAATAGTAGATTGTAAATAAGTTGATATAAATCAGTAAGATACAGGAAAATCTGTTTTGTTATTAGGGTGATCTGTAAGTGTAGCAATTAATTTTTGTTGCCTACCTTGGGATATTAAGTAAATATTTACCAAATAAGCCCGAAATAGCTTGTATCCAGCGCCTATTTTCAGTAATATTCCGCCTCTTTTTTAGAAGCAACAAGCTATTTATATAGCATTTCTCGGAAATTAGTTTTTATGAAAACATTTAGTGCAAAACCTGAAACAGTAAAACGTGACTGGTACCTTATCGACGCAGAAAACAAGGTTTTAGGCCGTCTCGCAACTGAAGTTGCGCGTCGTTTACGCGGAAAACATAAGCCTGAATATACGCCTCACGTAGACACAGGTGATTACATCGTTATTATCAATGCTGACAAAATTGCAGTGACTGGTAATAAAGAGTTAAACAAAATGTATCACCACCACACAGGTTACCCAGGTGGATTGAAGTCAATGACTTTAGAAAAACTCCGTGAAAGAGCGCCAGAACGCATTATCGAAAAAGCGGTAAAAGGCATGTTACCTAAGAACCCATTAGGTCGTGCAATGTTTTCTAAATTAAAAGTTTTCTCTGGTAGCGAACATTCGCATGCCGCACAACAACCACAAGTATTAGACATTTAATCAGGTTTATAAAATGGCAGAACAATATTACAGCACGGGTCGTCGTAAAAGCTCAACAGCTCGCGTTTACCTTACTAAAGGCACTGGTAACATCACGATTAATAATCGTACATTAGAACAATTCTTTGGTCGTGAAACTTCACGTATGGTTGTGCGCCAGCCTTTAGAATTAACAGATATGATGGGTAGCCTCGATGTGAATGTAACAGTTACTGGTGGTGGTAATACAGGCCAGTCAGGTGCGATTCGTCACGGTATTACACGTGCATTAATGAAGTACGATGAGACACTTCGCTCACCATTACGTAAGGCAGGTTATGTCACACGTGATTCACGTGAAGTGGAACGTAAAAAAGTTGGCTTACATAAAGCACGTAAACGTCCACAATACTCAAAACGTTAGTATTTATTTTATCGTTTGGATTTTTTAAGAAGCCCGCATATTGCGGGCTTTTTATTGCCTGGCTTTTTTACTACTATGTTTTTTGAATTAAGTTATTGAATAAATGCGGATGAATTTGAATTTAGATAAGAAGCAGGCGTATGAGCTTTTTCAGCAAGGAAAGGCCGTTGAAGCGCAAACTGTGCTGGCCAGGTTATGTGAGCTCGATAAAACAGATATTGAGTTGTGGCTTACTGCCGGAATTGCAGATGGAATGAACGGTGATTTAGACAGTGCGATTAACAGGTTTGCATGGATTTTAGAATCCGATCCCAGGCATATAGACGCTTTGATGAATTCTGGTTTTGCCTATGAGCAAATGGGTGATTATAAGAGCGCGATAGATTGTTACAGGCAGACCTTGAAATATTACCCAGAGATACCGGATGTGTATTTTAGGCTAGGTATTGTGCTTGATTCTAATTGCGAATATAAAAAAGCTATAGAAGCATATAAACAAGCTTTAAAATTAAATCCTGAATTTAACGACGTGCATTTAAACTTAGGGCTGGCTTATTCTAATTTAGAGAACCCGCAAAAAGCGATTGAACACTATAAAATATATCAAAATCATAATAATAATGACTCAGTTAACGTTAATCTGGGAGCGGCTTATTTCAAATTAAATAATTATGAGCAGGCACTGGCTTATTTTAAAAAGGCCATGGAAATAAATAATAATAATCTCGATGCGCTAAATAATTATGCTGATGTTCTGTTAAAAATGGGTGAATTTGATAAGTCCGCAGAAATGTTCAGTAAAGTACTGGAACAAAATCCAGATAATATATTTGCTTTAACATCATATCTGTTTTTAGGCAGAGAAAATAATTCCGATTCTGTTGCAAATAAATTAGAGCAGCTTATAGAAACTGACTTAGGTGAAAAGCATAAAGTTTCAGCATTATTTTCTTTGGCTGATTATTACGACAAAGTTAATGCTTATGATAAGGCATTTAAATTTTATGAGTTAGGAAATAACCTGATTAAAAACGTAACAGGGTTTAGCGCGAGTAGTGTTGAAAAAAAATTTAATCAAATAATATCAGTGTTTACAAAGGAATTTATTTTTAATAATAAGTTAAATATTAATTCTGATGTTACGCCTGTATTTGTTCTGGGTATGCCGCGTTCCGGCACAACGTTGGTAGAACAAATACTTGCCTCGCATACAGAAGTATTTGGGGCAGGAGAGTTAAATAGCATAAAGAAAGTATTAAAAGAGTTCTTTGATGTTTCGGACTATAGCAACGTTTACCCTGGGGAAATAGCTGATCTAGATGAGAAAACATTGGCAGCTCTGGGTAATGAATACATTAACGATATAAAAACATATGCAACTGACAATGTGAAATATATTGTTAATAAAATGCCTGACAACTTTATGTTTATTGGTTTAATAAAAATGTGGTTTCCAAATGCTATTGTTATTGATTGTGAGCGAGATCCAAGAGATATTTGTTGGTCTATATATAAAAAGAAGTTTATTGGTGCACATGAATACTCTCACTCTTTGACTGATCTGGCTGAGTACTATCATTTGTACCAAAAATTAATGAAGCACTGGAAAAGCATTTTTAGTAAGTCTGAATTATATACTGTTTGCTATGAGCGACTGGTGCGTCAGCCGGAATCAGAAATTAAGATGTTAATAAATCATTGTGGTTTAGAGTGGCAAGATCAGCTTTTAAGTTTCCACAATGTGAAAAGAGTTAATAAAACGGCTAGTTCTATCCAGGTTCGGCAGAAAATGTATACTTCTAGTATTGGAACCTGGGAGCCATACAGGGAGTTTTTAGGTCCGATACTGGCATTATCGGGCGAAAATAACAGTTAATGCCTTTCAAGGCATATTTTTAACGTCTAAATATTGCTTGCCAGTTATGTCGATACTCAGTATTTGTTGTAAAAAATCAACAAATAGAGTTTAGAAGCAAATTTGCACGAAAAAACAGCAGCTAAATCATTGATTTCTAATTTTCTAACATGTTCGCTAATTAATGTAAATTCAATGAGTTAGTGTTGATTTGTATCAAATATGCAACAAATTTGGTGGTTTTCTCAAATAATTGAAATAAATGTTGCGCCTATGGCACAAGTTGTTTATAAAGTCATCTGAGTTTACCTAACCTGACTCAAAAAACTATAAATTAAATAACTTTCTTTAGGAGTTCATAATGAACAATAAAATTACTGCAATGGCTGTTGCTGCTGCGTTAACAGCGCCTATGTTTGCTGTTGAAGCTGCACCAAAAGCGTACGGTCGTGTACAAGTTGAATATGCATCTACTTCAAACAGTGCTGCTGCTACAACTGACAAAGACTACATGGTTGATAACAAAATGGGCCGTTTTGGTTTTAAAGGTTCTGAAGATTTAGGTGGTGGTTTAAAAGCTATCTACTTAATCGAATTTGGTATTGAAACTTCAAATGCTGCTTCTGGCTCAACTGCTGGTGGTGACATCTTCGATCGTGAAAGCATGGTTGGTTTAAAAATTGGTAAACAGCACACTGTTCAATTAGGTGCTTTAAAATCTCCATACAAATACGCTGGTGGTGTTAAGTACGATTCATTTGTAGCGACTTCTATGCAAGCTCGTGAAGGTTCATCTAACATCTCTGGTTCTGGTGGTGCGATGTCTTCTGGTGCGTTAGGCCACGGTGGTTTCGTTTCTAATGCTGTTGGTTATGTTGGTAAATTCAAGCCTGTAAAAGTTCATTTTGCTTCTACTGCTTTTGATGATGCAACTAGCGATTCACCTATCACTTCTCTTGCAGTATCAGCTAAAGTAGGTTCTTTCCACTTTGGTCTTGCTACAATTTCACAAGATTCTTGTGATGCATCTCAAACAACTTCAGATAACTGTACTACTGACGTTAGCGAAACTAACCGTACTAAACTCTTCGGTTCTTGGAGCATGGGTCAGCACACTGTACGTGCACAGGTTGAAGACACAGAAGTTACTGCCGCTACTCCAGGTTCTGTAGCTGCTGAAACTGATTACACTTACCTGAACTACCAGTTCAAAATGGGTAAACACTTAATCGATGTTGCTTTAGGTGAAAAAGACGTTGCTGCCGCTACTGGTACTGACGAAGACTTCACTCGTTTAGCTTACGCTTACAACTTCAGCAAGAAAACTCGCGTTTTCGCAGGTATTGCTGAAAATGACGCAACTAACACAGCTGGTACAGCTAACGATTGGGATACATTCTCAGTTGGTATGACTGTTAAATTCTAAGATTTTTTAGAATTGTTAGTTAAAGAACGGGTGCTTCGGCACCCGTTTTTTTATTGCGAGTTATATTGAAAATATTACTCGCTGTTATGCAGCCTTCAGGCTGCGAGTGCACCTCTTGTAAAAATTTACGGGCATTTATGCCGAAACATGCGAAGCATGTGAGTTAGCCAAATTTTAGCCTGTCGTTTTTATTGCCTGGATAAAATCACCCAGTCAATATCCTATATTTTCCTTAACTATGACAGGCATTAGGTGATACTGCCCCGTTATCTAATTAACTGCTATAATCCCATCATTCCTAACCAAATACCTAGAAGTTGCCCAGATGCCAGATCGCATTCGCGAAATACCCTATAACTACACTTCGTATTCAGACCGGGAAATTGTCATCCGGTTTTTAGGTGAGCAAAGCTGGGAATCGCTCAATAGCTTACGCTCGGAGCGTGTAACCGGTCGTTCCGCACGTATGCTGTTTGAGGTGCTGGGCGACATGTGGGTGGTGGTACGCAATCCATTTATTCAGGATGATTTATTGGCAAATCAAAAGCGCCGCAAACAGCTAATCGATGCGCTTTATCACCGACTCAAGCAAATTGAGCAACGTGCGGACAAGAATGAAAAAGCTTTAGCATTAGTCAATAAAGCTATCTCAGCTGTAGAGTCATTTAAGGACTGGTTCCCGCAGCAAAATGCTTTGCGTAAGCGCGTATTTAAACATCTAAAAAAAGTAACACGAAAAGATAATATCAGTTTTGATGGTCTGTCTCGTGTATCACACGTTACCGATGCTTCAGACTGGCGGGTCGAATATCCGTTAGTTGTGATTACGCCAGACAACGAAGATGAAGTTCAAAAGGTCGTGGCCGTTTGCATCGAGTTGGGTTTAAGTATTGTCCCGCGTGGTGGTGGTACTGGCTATACAGGTGGTGCGGTGCCATTACAAGCCGATAGTGTTGTTATTAATACCGAAAAGCTGGAAGAACTGGCAGAGGTTGAGCATAAGTATATCAGTGGTGTTGATGAGAAAATTGCCACTGTCCGGGCTGAAGCGGGTGTTGTCACCCGACGCGTATCAGAACGTGCCGAACAAAGTGGTTATGTTTTTGCGGTTGACCCCACCTCACAGGATGCCTCGTGCATTGGTGGAAATGTGGCAATGAATGCCGGCGGTAAAAAGGCGGTGTTATGGGGCACCACACTGGATAACTTAATTTCATGGCGTATGGTGACTGCAGATGGCAACTGGTTACAGTGTGAACGTTTGCACCATAACCTTGGCAAGATACATGAACAGGAGAATGTTGAGTTTCGTTTAACCCGCTTTAAGACGGATAGAAAAAGCATTATCGGTGAACCCTCCATCCTTGAAATCCCAGGCAATCAATTGCGTAAGCAAGGGCTGGGTAAAGATGTTACCAACAAGTTTTTAGGCGGGTTGCCAGGCATACAAAAAGAAGGTTGTGATGGGATTATTACTTCAGCCGATTTTGTTTTGCACCGCATGCCAGAATTTACGCGAACAGTTTGTCTTGAGTTTTACAATACTGATATGCGAACGGCTGTGCCCGCTATTGTGGAAACCAAAGACTATCTCGATGCTTTTGAAAATGTACAGCTTGCCGGGATGGAGCATCTCGATGCGCGTTATGTTAAGGCGGTAAACTACTCCCCTAAAGCACCTCGACGCGAATTACCACAAATGATTTTATTAATTGATGTGGTCAGTGATGATGAAAACCTTGTGGCAGAGGCTGTGTCTGAAGTAGTTCGTTTAGCGAATAAACGTGGTGCAGAAGGTTTTATCGCAGTCAGTAAGGAAGCAAGAAAACAGTTTTGGCTGGACAGAAGTCGTACCGCTGCAATCGCTGCACATACTAATGCTTTTAAGATTAATGAAGATGTTGTTATTCCTTTACCGCGTCTGGGTGAATACAACGAAGGCATAGAACGAATTAATATTGAGTTATCGATAAAAAATAAACTCAATATGATTAATGCAGTGTTGACTTATTTAGATACCGATATGCCTGAATTGCATCCAAGTATATTAGGTCAGGCGCCGGATGAAGCGGGTAGCGAAGAAGCATCGAATATAATTGAGGCTAAGAAAAAAGCAGCTATAACGCATTTAAAAACGATTCAGCAAAGCTGGGGAATAATTTTAAACAATCTTGATGATAAAGCATCTCAGCATCTGGATATAGTAACAAAGCATGCAGGTATTGACAGCAACGAAGATATTGATTCGGAGCTGACATTATTTACTTTAATTCAGCGTGGTGAGATTCGTATTTCATATCGAAGACGTGTTGAAAAACCTTTAAAAGAAATTTTTTCCGGCCACGATTTTACCGAAGTGCGCAACAAGTTCGATGCGCTACATGCCAGACTACGCACCAGCCGATTATTCGTTGCAACTCATATGCACGCGGGTGATGGTAATGTGCATACCAATATACCGGTTAACTCGAATGATTATGCCATGATGCAACAAGCAGATGAGGTGGTTGATCGTATTATGCATCTAGCCGAAAGTCTGGATGGCGTTATTTCAGGTGAACATGGAATAGGTATAACCAAGTTACAGTATTTAGATAAAGATTCATTACAGGCGTTTAAGCAGTATAAAAATGATGTTGATCCACGCGATGTATTTAACCCTGGCAAACTGATGGCTGATGCAAATCTGGATGGAGCCTATACACCTTCATTACGTTTGTTAGAACAGGAAGCTTTGATACTTGAGGCAAATGATCTGGATGCATTAAATGCTCAGGTGAAAGATTGTTTGCGTTGTGGAAAATGTAAACCAATTTGTAATACACATATCCCCCGGGCTAATTTGCTCTATTCACCACGAAATAAAATACTCGCGACAGGATTAATTCTGGAAGCCTTTTTGTATGAAGAACAAACCCGTCGTGGTATTTCAATAAGGCATTTTGAAGAAATGAACGATGTTGCAGACCATTGTACTGTTTGTCATAAATGTTTAAGCCCATGTCCTGTAAACATCGACTTTGGTGATGTCTCGGTAAATATGCGGACGTTGTTACGTGGAAAAGGCCAAAAACGCTTAAATATAGGCACGAATCTGTCCTTATTATTTTTAAATGTTACAACACCCTTTGTTATTAAAGTGTTACGTCAATTTATGATCCAGTGGGGCTATAAAGCACAACGGTCAGTTTATAAGTTGGTCAGAATGTCGGGCCTAATTAATCGTAAACGACAACCGGAGAGTACGACTGGTAAGATGAAATTATCCAGTCAGGTAGTTAATTTTATTAAAAAGCCGATGCCAAATAATGTGCCGGGCACAACATTTCGAGCAAGCCTGTCATTAGAAGACAGCAAGCATGTTGCTATATTGCGTAATCCGGAAACCACTTCAGTGGAATCAGAAACAGTTTTTTACTTTCCAGGTTGTGGTTCAGAAAGATTGTTCAGCCAAATAGGTGCAGCAACGTTGGCGGTATTATATGACTTAAATGTGCAAACAGTTTTACCACCAGGTTATTTGTGTTGCGGTTATCCTCAATCATCCAGTGGTGATGAGAAAAAAGGAAAACAGATTTCGGTTGATAACCAGGTTTTATTTCATCGGGTTGCGAATACATTAAATTACCTGGATATAAAGACTGTGATTGTTTCATGTGGCACCTGTATGGATCAATTGATGAAATACCAGTTTGAAAAAATATTCCCTGGCTGTCGTTTACTGGATATACATGAATATATTCTTGAAAAAGGTTTAAAACTCGAAGGAAAGCAGTCGACGCAATATCTTTATCATGACCCCTGTCATACACCGATGAAAACTTATAATCCGATTCGAGTAGCATCAGATTTAATGGGAAAACCAGTAGCACTATCAGACAGGTGTTGTGGCGAAGCCGGCACCCTGGCGGTGGCGCGTCCGGATATTTCTACACAGGTACGTTCACGTAAAGAACAGGAACTTTTACAGGGAGTGAAAGTATTAACAGGTAATGAAACGACTAAGAAACAGGATGTAAAATTACTGACTTCATGTCCAGCCTGTCAGCAAGGCTTGTCGCGTTATGAAGACGATACCGGTTTAAAAACAGACTATATCGTAGTCGAACTGGCTAAATACCATTTAGGTGAACAGTGGCAGAAGCAGTTTTTTAGTAATGTGAGTCAGGGTGGGATAGAAAGAATATTATTGTAAAATATTTTTATAAAATGGATTCCCGCTTTCACGGGAATCCTGAAGTAATTTCTGCTAGTCCATTACTTTTACGCCATCTTTACCACCCAGCAACAAAACATCTGCCGGTTTAATTGCAAACAGGCCGTTAGTTACCACACCGGTAATATTATTCAGAATTTGCTCCAGTTTGGTTGGTTCCATAATATCCATATTATGTACATCGAGAATGACATTGCCATTGTCTGTGGTAAAACCTTCACGTAATACCGGTTCCCCACCAAGTTTAACCACTTCGCGGGCAACAAAACTACGTGCCATTGGAATAACTTCTATTGGTAATGGAAATTTACCCAGTACATCAACTAATTTTGAGTCATCAGCAATACAAACAAATTTTTTACTGGCTGCAGCAACAATTTTTTCGCGGGTTAGGGCGCCACCGCCACCTTTAACCAGATGTAAATGACGATTAGTTTCATCTGCACCATCAATATAAACAGATATTTCGCTCACGTTGTTCAAGTCAAAAACTTCGATACCGTGACCTTTAAGACGATCAGCACTGGCAACTGAGCTGGCAACGGTACCATCAATTTTGTGCTTGATTTTGGCCAATTCATCAATAAAAAAGTTTGCCGTTGAACCTGTTCCAACACCAATAATAGTGCCGGCTTCTACGTACTCAATAGCTGCTTTGGCTACAGCCTGCTTCATTTCATCTTGTGTCATTATATCTTCTCCGCGTTATTCTGTGCTTATACACCAATCATGGTGGACTTTATTTAAAAAAACGTTGTTGATTGGCAAAAGCGCCATTATAGTAAGCATTGACGCGCATGTCCTGTATTTAAAGAAGAATATATGCATAAAGAAATTATAAAAATGATTGATCAGGCCTCTGTCTATGAGGTGGCAATCAAATCGCCTCTGGAAATGGCACCTAAACTGTCACAACGCCTTGAAAATAATGTTTTATTAAAGCGTGAAGATTCACAGCAGGTTTTTTCATTTAAATTGCGTGGTGCATATAACAAAATTCGCAAATTGAATCCTACTGAACGGGAGCAGGGAGTGATCACCGCATCTGCAGGTAACCATGCTCAAGGTGTCGCTCTGGCAGCACAAAAATTGGCTATTCCTGCAACCATTGTGATGCCAAAAACTACGCCTGATATTAAAGTTAAATCAGTACGTAATCTGGGCGGTGAGGTAGTTTTACACGGTAATACTTATGACGATGCCTATACCAGAGCGCAAGAACTGGCGAAGCAGGATAATCGGATTTTTGTACATCCTTATGATGATCTTGATGTCATAGCAGGCCAGGGAACTATCGCAAAAGAATTGCTGGATCAGTGTTCGTCAATGGATGTGGTTTTTATTCCGGTTGGTGGCGGAGGGCTTGTTGCAGGAGTCTCAGCATATTTAAAAGATAAAAATCCTGATATTAAAATAGTGGGAGTTGAACCTGAGGATGCGGCCTGTTTTGATATTGCGATGAAATCGGGAGAACGGCAGATCCTGGATCAGGTTGGCATTTTTGCGGATGGTGTTGCAGTCAGGCAAGTTGGTGAACAACCATTTAACATTGCAAAACACTGTGTAGATGAAGTATTAACAGTCAACACTGATGAACTTTGTGCTGCAATTAAAGATATATTTGATGACACTCGTGCCATTGCCGAACCGGCCGGTGCATTATCGGTTGCAGGGATTAAAAAGTACCTTGAGCTATATTCTTTAAAGTCAAAAAATCTTATCGCAATAGTGAGCGGTGCAAATATTAATTTTGATCGATTGCGCCATGTTGCAGAGCGTGCAGAAATTGGTGAGCAGGGTGAAGCTATTCTTGCTGTTACTATTCCGGAAAAGCCAGGCAGCTTTCGAGCTTTTTGTAAGATCATTGGTCACCAGGGAATTACTGAATTTAATTATCGTTTTGCAGGGAGTAACGAAGCGCATATTTTTGTAGGTGTAAAGCTGGAACATGGTGAAAAAGATAAAATTAAGTTAATTGACTTATTAAAGTCTAAAGATTATCCAGTTATTGATATGACCGATAATGAAATGGCGAAAATACATATTCGTTATATGGTTGGTGGGCATAATAAAATGAGTTTGTCGGATAGTGAGCAACCGATGTTTAAAGAATGTTTGTATCGGTTTCAATTTCCTGAGCGCCCCGGTGCATTGCTGCGCTTTTTAGAACATATGGGGGAAGACTGGAATATAAGCTTGTTTCATTATCGTAATCATGGTGCCGCTTATGGTCGAATATTGGTCGGGATCCAGGTTCCGGATGAGCAACAAGCGCAATTTTCTGAATTTTTGACAAAAATTCAGTACCCCTATTGGAATGAGTCAGATAACCCGGCTTACGAGTTATTTTTAAGTTGATTCTGCAAAATAAGACTTAAGTTTATATAAAGTTTTGAGCAAAAATTAATTTTGGATAAAAAAAAGCCTGTATCGCTACAGGCTTTTTTAATTTAGAGCTTAATAACGCTTATTTACGTTTTTTAGCTGCTTTTTTCTTAGCTTTCTTTTTAGCTTTTTTCTTAGCTACTTTCTTTTTAGCCTTTTTCTTGGCTTTCTTTTTAGCTTTCTTTTTAGCTTTTTTCTTAGCTACTTTCTTTTTGGCTTTTTTCTTAGCTTTCTTTTTGGCTTTTTTCTTAGCTTTCTTTTTGGCTTTTTTCTTAGTTACTTTCTTTTTAGCCTTTTTCTTAGCTTTTTTCTTTGCTTTCTTCTTAGTTACTTTTTTCTTAGTAACTTTCTTTTTAGCCTTTTTCTTGGCTACCTTCTTTTTAGCTTTCTTTTTTGCTGCCATTTTTACTATCTCCTAAGTTTGAGCACTGATTCGAAAGAGAGTATAGCTAAGTTACATTAAAATGCTAGTAATGTTTATAGTTTTTTGCTGTTAAGCATTGTTATTGTTGGTTTTTGTTGCATTCGTACAATTTTTTTATAATTTTTTTGTAATTTGCATTTAATTTTGTGTAAAAACTAAAAATATTTTCAAATTTTTAATAACAACGAACAAAATACTTTAATTTTTTTTATATTTTTTGCTTTTTGGTCTGTTCATCAACAAATTATTAATAAAAAACAAAAAAAATTTCTAAAGATCTTAAAATTTTATGCGCTAAATTGTCCTTGAGAGTAAAAAATTAATCTAATTTTTAATTTTTGGTTATTTTTTTTATATTTTATAAAAAAATAAACATTTTTTACGCTTTAAAAGTCCTTTAAGAGCAGTATTTTCATTAATTCATATAAATTTATCGACTGTTTTAAGTTTTCAAACTTAAAAATCATCTTTTGATTGTTTTGTTGATAAAAAAACGGCAGTTAAAACTAAAAATTTTGTTCATAAGAAATCAAATCGGATTAAAAAATAAAGTTTCCATGAAAATTTTTAAATTTTTCGGCTTTTTTAGAAAATTTTTTGTTAAAACATAAAAAATTTTTTGAAATAAGGTTAAAAAAAGAAAAATTTTATTTAAAAAACTAAAAATTTCTTTAAGAAATGAATTTTCTCTTTGTATTGATGAAAAACGAACTAAAAATTTACAAAAATATTGTTTAAACCTAATGAGAAGGCGTTTAACACGCGTTATTGCATAAACTATTAAACTATTAATTAAGTTTTTATGCTGTGTATCGCTTTTTCTGTGCTAATAAAGTGCATTGGAACATCCCATGGGTTTGTTTTTATGTTATTTACTTGCTGAAAAGCATATCCAACACCAATTAATCGTGGTTTTAACCAAAATTTGCGTGTTTTTAGCATATTAAGCGTGCGATCATAGTAACCTGCACCCATTCCTATACGATTTCCTGCTAAATCAAACGCAACTAGCGGCAAAAAGATGCTATCCAGGGTAATTATTTTAGTTTGACGGTATTTTTTGCTGTGTTCGGGCTCATAAATACCATAACGATTCGGAATTAAGCTTGTTTCAGGGGTAAAAGGTACGAACCATAGAGGATGATGGTTCCGTGACTGTAATACAGGGAGGAAAACGTTTTTATTTTGTTGCCAACAGTGTTCTATAAAGGGCATTAAACTCAATTCGCCTTCTGTTGCTAAATAACAGCCAATATTTCTACTTTGTTTAAAAGCTCTATGCCGGATAAGTTGCAGGGCAAGATTTTCAGCAGCAGTTTCCTGTTGAAGCAGCGTTAGATTGCGTCTTTTATTGCGTATTTCTTTACGAATATTTTTTGTATCGTTGTTTTTGGAGGTATTCATGGCAGTAGAGTATAGCTGCATCTGGATATGGATTGAATGAGCTTGTTTTTAGTTATTGTATGTTTATCACTTGTTATGTTGATAAACATCATGGCTACCAAATGATGTTTTAGTTGATTTGCATGGAAATAAAAAAGGAGGCTCTTCCCCACCTGTACCGG
>Ga0316207_10001385_pt1 | contig 30191 bp, 25 predicted proteins | sample 6weekpyrite_MG_FD_204943 | JGI IMG/M metagenome (GOLD analysis project Ga0316207, IMG submission 204943) | Microbial mat bacterial communities from mineral coupon in-situ incubated in ocean water Damariscotta River, Maine, United States -... | ecosystem: Environmental > Aquatic > Marine >...
TCCTGCTAGACCTAACGATTTATTTCCAACACGTCATTTTTCACATTTTCCCCGTACTATGGCGAATTCATCGTGTCCACCACTCTGATCTTGATTTTGATATCACTACCGGCTTGCGGTTTCATCCTATAGAGATAGTTCTGTCTATTCTTATTAAATTTTCCGCTATTATTATATTGGGCACACCGGTTTTAGCTGTTGTGTTGTTTGAAGTGGCGCTTAATTTCATGTCTATGTTTACGCATTCTAATATTCGCATAAATAATAAACTTGAACGTATATTGCGATTTTTCTTAGTCACACCTGATATGCATCGTATACATCATTCTGTTCTTGAAAACGAAACCAATAGCAACTTTTCTTTTAATATTTCATTATGGGATCGCCTGTTTTCAACGTATATGCCTGCTCCGCAAGAAGGGCATCAAGGCATGACAATCGGTCTTGAACGATATCGAGAACCCCACTCGCAAAACTTTAAAGGTTTACTGACTATGCCGTTTACTGATGTGCGAGGTTATGCCATCAATTATCGAGACATGAGGAATAACACAGAACTTGCTCGTATTAGCGCTTTAGTTGATGAGCAAACAAAATCTCTAAGCCGAGCAAAGAAAATAACCGATGAACAAAACGATAGACTTAGAGATGTTGTTGAGCGTTTAATAGAAAGTGAACGTTATCAACACACAATTATAGAAAGGATGGTTGATGGTTTTATTGCAATTAATGAGAGAGGCATTATTACTGAATTCAATCCGGCGGCAGAAAAAATATTTGGCTATTCGTGCAATGAGATTTTAGGTAAGAATGTTAATGTGTTAATGCCTAAAACAGAAGCAATTCAGCATGATGGATACTTAAAGCACTATAAATATAGGAGCAAACATCGTGCAATAGGTATTTACCGAGAAATAGAAGGTCAACGCAAAGATGGTACTACGTTCCCTATAGAAGTAAGTCTAACTGCGCATAATGCATCAGGAGAACAGGTTTTTACTGCTGCTGTGCGTGACATCACAGAGCGAGTAGAGGCCGAGAAAAAGATATTACAGTCCAAAGAAAACGCTGAAAAAGCCAATCGCGCCAAGACTGAGTTTCTAAATGCAATGTCACATGAACTTCGCACCCCTTTAAATGCCATTATTGGTTTTTCAGATCTTATTTCACGTGAAGAAGATATTGATCCTCTTATACATGAGCAAGTTATTTTTATTCAAAAGGCGGGCGTTGAATTATTAAACCATGTAGAAAACGTGTTAAATCTAAGTAAAATAGATGAAGGTGAGATTCATGTGACGCACGAAGAATTCCCTCCTCAGAAATTGGCAGATGATTGCATTAAGCTAATAACACCATTAGCGAAAGAGAAAGATGTTTTATTGAATTTAGAAGTAAATAGCAAATGCACTACCATTAAATCGGATCAACGCCTGCTTAAACAGGTGCTTTTGAACTTGTTATCTAACGCAATAAAATACATTAAAGATGGAAGTAAGGTAACACTACAGATCGGTAGCAGCGATAACAATGAACTGTGTTTTTCAGTAGTGGATGATGGTCCAGGCATTGATGCTGAACAGCTCAATAAAATATTTCAACCATTTGAACGACTGGATTGGGTTGGTAGCAACATAGCGGGCACAGGACTGAGCCTATTAATTTCTAAAAAAATAATTGAACTAATGGGTGGAACCATTGGTGTTGAAAGCGAACCGGGAAAAGGCAGTCGTTTTTGGGTTAATCTTCCTATATAGCTCTATAGGCGCGTGCTCTCATCATGAGAAGAGGGATGGTAGCGGCTATCCTCAAGGCTTAATTGGCGATAGCATCCCTTTTTCTGCTAAATTGATGACAGTAGCTGATGTTTATGATGCACTGATAACCAAATGGGTTTATAAGCCCGCTTTTTCGTATGAAAAAGCAGTGTCGATTATAGAGGGCTCAAGGTGAGTTTCAGAAAATTGCTAAAAATTTAAGCGATTAGCCGTACATCGCGGAGATGTAAAATTGAAAATACTTATCGTTGATAGGGTTAAGTTGTTCCATGAAATAATGGGAGGACTACTTGCGGGCACTGGTATTGAGCATTCAATTGCAAATTCCGGAGAAGAAGCCAAGCAGCTAATTTCAAAAAACCACTTTGATTTCATTTGTGTCTCAATGTATTTAGATGACATAGATGGTATTGCCTTTGCTCAAGAAGTGCGCCGGATTAAATCATACGAACATATTCCAATTGTTCTCTTTACTACAGAGAACTCCCAAGACATTTTAAAAAAGGCGATCTTTTCAGGTATCACCGATATTTTCTCGAAAGACAAGATTGACGATCTTATTAATTTCATTAGCCGTGTTGGCAAAATGAACGGTAAGCGTGGCGGCAGGGTATTGTACGTTGAAGATTCAGTATCCCAGCGCAAACTTGTTGTTGCATACTTGGAAGAACATGGCCTGACAGTTGATGAGTTTTCTCGGGGGGATGAGGCATGGATAGCATTCCAGGAAAACGAATATGATCTATTAATTACAGATATTATGCTTGATGGTGACATCAGCGGGGTCATGTTGGTCAATCAGGTTAGACGTTTAGCCGACAGAAAAGGTGATACACCCATTTTAGCAGTAACAGGTTTTGATAATGTGTCCAGGCGAATCGGCTTACTACATTTAGGTGTTAATGACTATGTTACGAAACCCGTCGTAAAAGATGAGCTATTAGCTCGAGTCTCAAACCTTCTGGAAATTCGCGATAACCAAATTGACATGGATACTGCGCGAATCAAGGCAGAACATCAGGTTTTAGAGAAGTCCAGTTTTTTATCTAATATGAGTCATGAGATACGCACACCACTAAATGCCATACTTGGTTTATCTCGCATCGGAGAAATAAGCGACACGGTTAACCAGCAAGAATTGTTTGGTCGCATTAAAGATTCTGGTCAGCATTTATTAACGTTAGTGAATGACATACTCGATTTTTCTAAATTTGAAGCAGATAAGATTGTTCTTGAAGAACAACCCGTCAAGGTTTCTCATCTAATTGACAGCAGTATCTCCTACACAAGTGCTAATGCATATAAAAAAGGTATTGAATATATTGTTCATGAAGAACCAGGGATTCCTACCGTAATAAGAGGAGATGAAACTCGATTAGTACAAATACTTATCAATTTACTTGGCAATGCAGTGAAATTCACTGAAGCAGGAAATGTAACACTGCATGTCACGATAAAGAGTAACCAACTCGCATTTAGAATATCCGACACGGGAATAGGCATGAGCCCCGAACAAATGGGAAATCTTTTCGTGGCATTTGAACAAGCTGATTCTTCTACAACAAGACGATTTGGTGGAACGGGGCTAGGACTTGCGATTACAAAACGGTTGGTTGAAAGTATGGATGGAGAGATCATTGTTGAAAGCGAAATAGATAAAGGAAGCAGCTTTGAAATATTATTACCCGTTCAAACAATAGTAACCGGGGAAAAGCTCGGTAAAACATGTGCACAATTACGTGTGGCTGGCATGTCAGACACAGAAAAACAGATAATCAATGCACAGTGCTCTAGCAACGACATTGCAATTGAACATATACAACCAGAAGAACTTCTTGCAACAAGTAATGAAGAAGGCGGTGTCATCACAGCAGAATGCCTTGACGATAATATGCTGATGACCACCTCAATTGAGATGTTAAATAAGGGTCTAGATTTACGTGTATTATGTAACCCGGAGTTGGCTTATGATTTACCCGATGAACTCAGGACTAAAGCCAGTATTGTTGAGCGACCAATAAGACTTCGAACCCTTTTAGGGAAAAATTTTCGCCGCAAAATAGAACTTGCCGACAATGAAGCGGGACGCCTTAGTGGCGTCGTTGTTTTGGCTGCTGATGATATTGAAGTTAACCGAATTGTACTAGAAGACATATTGGTGCGCGAAGGTGCACAGGTAGATTTAGTTGAAAATGGCCAGCTCGCCGTTGATAAAGTCAGCCCCGATAGTGCTGCGTATTACGATATTGTATTAATGGATGTGCAGATGCCAGTTATGGATGGTTATGTCGCGACAAGAAAAATTCACGACAAAGCTCCCGATTTACCTGTACTAGGGTTAACTGCTCACGCCATGACAGAAGCACATGATGTTTGCCTTAAAGCGGGTATGTCAGACCGTATAACCAAACCTATTGATAATGATACTCTGGTTGAAGCTATTCTAAAATACAGACGTAAAAAATAACCATTCATACTATAATTTATTATCGATTCATTGCTGCTAATTTTATGTTTTTATATGAACCACCCCCTGATGTGGGTTTAGATATTCTTTATGAAGATGATTGTTTATTGATTGTAAACAAACCATCGGGGCTGCTTTCTGTTCCCGGGAGAGGGGATGATAAGCAAGATTGTATGATTTCACGCGTTCAATCAACACACCCAAGTGCACTCATCGTGCATCGACTGGATATGTCCACTTCAGGCATTCTTGTATTAGCGCTTGATAAAGTTACTCACCGTGAACTTAGCCAGCAATTTCAAGAACGAAAAGTAAGTAAGCAGTATATTGCTATTGTTGCAGGGAAACCCGAGTTGAATGAAGGCCTGATTGATAAATCCATGATCTGTGACTGGCCGAATCGCCCTAAGCAAATAATTGATGATGAACAGGGTAAACAAGCTCAAACAGGTTACAAAGTACTAGAGCACTTTACTCAGGATAACACCAGTCGCTTATTATTAACCCCAATAACAGGGCGCACCCACCAATTACGGTTACATTGCCAGTTTATTGGGCATCCTATAGTGGGCGATCAGCTATATGCTGATTCAAAAACAAAAAAAATGGCTAAAAGGTTACTGTTACACTCAGCTAATATATCTTTCGAGCATCCTAAAACGCATGAAGGCATCAACATTGCTTGTCCAAGCCCATTTTGATTTTCCTTTAATGGCCGCACTTTTTATAGCAATATATTAATACTGCTATATACTTAAAACTTATTCTTAACGAATAATATAATAATTATGATGGCTGCTAATAACGACATAACCAAGCAACACTTTTCTGCTTCAGCTAAGCAATCAATTCTTTATTTGTCTCTATTACCTGTTTTGGTTATCGCACTAGTTGTTTGGTTTTCTCAGCACCGTATTGATGATTTTAAGAACAATCAAATGGATATTGCATCAGCGACCGTTAAGTTAGTTTCACAGGAAACAACTCGATTAATAAAAGAAAATAAACGCTTACTGAATATTTTTGTTGAAAATGAACGCCGCAATATACAAAAACTAGCAGCAGATCCAAGTAACGACACATACAAAGAATTGCTTAAAGAAAAAATGAATGCATATTTCCCTGAGCATTTTACATTCACTATTGTTGATAAGTTTGGCAATCCTATTATTGATGACTTCGATGGATATATTGGCGATTTTTGTTTAGAAGACATAAAACTCTTTTCACGCACGGGAAAACAAAATACCCGCATTCACCCTAATCCATATGTGTATCATACTGATAGCATTGCCCGCATTAATAAAAAAGAAGACGGCTTCTTTTTTGCTAGTTTTAAAACAAATGTTTTTTCACGTTTATTGACATTATCTAGCCCAATTAATCAAAACCTGATGCTGGTAAATACAAAAATAGCTGATCTAATAGAAATAACCGAGGGTGGCGCGCGCATTAACCTAGATAGAAATAGTTATATACTGACAAGCACTGAAAAGAAAAGAGTACTCTTCTCGACCCTTGTCGCAGAAACAAACTGGCGCTTGGTTAGCATTCATGATGAAGAGTTATTTAGCAATTACAAGCAAGAAGTTTTTATAATAGGTTTTTTTATCGTTTTAATATTTATAATAGCAAGCGCCATAATGGCTGTCGGGTTATGGCGTACAGAACAACAACGATTGGTTATAAAAACAGCGAAAGAAGAAATGTTTGCCTTGTTTAGTCATGAGCTACGCTCACCACTTAATTCGATTTATGGCACCGTTCAATTACTGGAACTCGACTCCAGTATACATGGCTTTAATGAAGAGACACATAAAATGGTGTCGAGTGCAGTGGAAAATTCGAAAAACATGATTTCATTGATCAATGATTTATTGGATGTGCAGAAACTTGAATCAGGCATGATGTCTTTTGATTTCAAGAAAACAGAAATTAATCATTTTATTCAAAAAATTATTGATCTAAATATACGACTCGCAGCAATGCGAAATATCAAAATGGATTTTACATCGACACAAAAACTCTATTTAAACATTGATAAACAAAGATTCCAGCAATTGCTTACCAATTTGTTATCCAATGCGATCAAATATTCACCAACAAATGATGTCGTGACCGTCTCACTATACAGTGATGGTGTTAACGGCATTATTACTGTCGCTGATAATGGCTCAGGTGTCAGCAGTGATGTTAAAAATACGATATTTGAAAAATTTACCCAATCCAACTCAAAAACGACAAAAGCCGTGGGTGGCACTGGCCTTGGTTTAGCCCTTGTTAAGTATATTGTGGATGAGCATGGCGGTGAGGTCAGTTTTGAGTCAAAAGCCGGTGTTGGTACGTGCTTTATAGTAAAAATACCGCTAGTTTAAAATACATCAACTGATGAGTTCTCTTTACGGTGCTTTTCCTTTTAAATTTTTCTCTATTAGAGCCATAAAACGATTCATATCTAATGGCTTAGATAAAAATTCGCAAATGCCAAGTTTCTCAGCACCGTTTTTATCGATTTGTTCGCTATATCCTGAACACAAGATAATAGGTACATCTGATCTTTGTATTAGCATCGCTTGAGCCATCTCCACGCCAGTAATGCCAGGCATAGTTTGATCTGTGACTACTAAATCAAATCTCTCTGGGGTGTTCGTAAATAGCGCAAGAGCTTCACTGCTATCAGTGACACCCGTCACCTCATAACCTTCGCTTTTCATCATTTCAGTAAGCATCGACATAACTGCTGGTTCATCATCGACTATCAAGATGTGATAGGAGTCTGTTTGATGTGTTGAAGTGAGTTCGCTATTTATAGTTTGCGAAGATTCCTTGAGAAGGGGGGTGGTGTCTAAATAAGGAAAATAGACACTAAAAACAGTGCCTGTTTCAGGATCTGATTGAACTGTAATATGTGCATTATGTTCATGCACTATACCGTGAACCATTGCTAAACCCATACCAGTCCCTTTACCAACATCCTTACTACTAATAAAGGGATCAAATATTTTATTAATTATGTCGTTAGGGATGCCATGACCTGAATCTTGAACAGAAATAACAACGAAATCACTGGTTATTGATTTGTGGCAGGAACTACAGGTAATAGAATAATTTAATAATTTTTCTAACTTGAGAGTCAGATTTCCTTGCCCATCCATTGCATCACGGGCATTAATACATAGATTTGTTAACATCTGTTGTAACTGAACACTATCACCCATAATAGCGGGTACATCATCAACCTCTAGTCGCAATTCTACGCTACTTGGTAAAATAGGGCGTAACATATTCACCGTATCGTCTAGCTGTGTTTTTAATAACAGAGGCTTCATTTCACCTTCTGTACCGCGACTAAAAGTGAGCATTTGACGAATAAGTTTTGATGCGCGTTCACCCGCACTGATTACTTCTTGCAAATAACCGACAGTCTTATTGTCGCTATTATTTTCTTGTTGCTTTAAAGCAAGTTGGCTATAACCAAGAATGCTGGCCAACATATTATTAAAGTCATGTGCTATGCCACCGGTTAATTGGCCAATCGCCTCCATTTTTTGTGCCTGCTGCAATTGTTGCTGTAGATTTTCACGTTGTATTTCGGCTTCTTTTTCTTTACTAATATCGCTGCCAACGCCGGTGAGACCTACAACTTTACCTTTATCATCAAGCAGGGTAGCACCATTGAAATTATAGGGCACCTCACCTAGGTGAGTGATAAAGTGAGCTTCAACTCGAGCAAAACCGTTTTTAAACACACTGGAAATAGCTTCTATAATTGCATCTTTATCCCTATCAGGGAAGTGAAGCAAAGCACTCTGGCCAATTATTTGGTCTTGCTCTAGACCGGTAACTTTTTCAAATTGTTTATTGCACCAAACGATATTTCCTTCCATATCTAATTTATAAAGCACGTTGGGTACTGAGTCAGTAATAGTCGTATGCTCATGCAGCATAGCCGATATTTTGAATTGTAATTCTTGCTGCTCAGTGATATCAGAAAACACACCTAAGATACCATTTACTTCACCCTTATCATCGTGCATAGGGATCTTGGTTGTGTGAATAGTATGTTTTTTTCCTGCATCGATGTAATGCTCGACAAAGTCAATTGATTCATCGGCTGCCATTACATCACGGTCACCTTGTTGATATTCTTCAGCATTTTCTGGGTGAAATTCAAAATCATTTTTGCCATGTATCTCATTTGGCGAAATACCTAAGTCATCGGCATATTTTTTATTACAAGATACGTAATTAAGTTGTAGATCTTTAAGGAAAATACGCTGTGGTAATTTGTCTATTAACTGATGGTATTTATATTCACTTTCAACAAGATCACGATAAGTCTTGCGCATTTTTCGTGCATAGATAGCAAGGCCAATCATAAGCCCTAGCAATATAAAAATAATGCCACTAAATATTAGGAGTGGAAGTAGTTCTTTTTGTGTGTAACCAGAAAGAAATTTTCGGCCAAACCATTTGTTATAAATTTCATCGTATTCACCTGATCGCTTAATAGCCTTAATGCCAATATTTAATTGTTCAAGTAATTTTTGATTCCCTTTCTTTACTGTCATTGACCAGCTTAAGCTATGCAAAGGAGAACCAGTAATTTTAATCTCATCAGTTAACCCCAAATCTTGCACGAGGTATTGAACTATTTGTTCAGGATATACAAAGGCGTCGGTTGAGCCACTAATTAGTGCAGCAAGACCTTCTGCAGGCGTATTAACAATATGGCAATTAATCTCTGGGATCCCTTGAAGGAATAAATGAGTAATATGTTTATTAACACAAGCAACTTTTTTACCCTTGAGCGAGTCTATGCTGTGAATGTCATATTGATTTTGCTTTACAAAAATCACTTCGGACATTTCAATAATTGGCAAGCTGAAATCCAAAAACTCTTCGCGTTTCTTGGTGTAACCGGTATCGTGAATTAGATCAGCCTCGCCACTATCCAGCCAAGACAGAACATCTGTCCAACGTGGACTATGCTTACGCCGGACTTTTACACCTATTTGTTTAGCAACAGCGCTAGAAATATCACGTGCGAACCCCTGTAATTCACCATTATCATCTAGCAAGTTGATTGGTGGGAAGTTATTACTTGAGGCAATCGTTAGCACAGACGGCAGGGGGTCTTCATTGAGCGGTTGACCTTTCGGTTCAGCATGAATCACTAAAGGTGTGAGGAGCAGTGCTAATATTAAAAAAATATTATGCATGGCTTGGTTTATACACATAAACCTATACATGTTATTACTAATCCTTTGAAAAGCAGGTGTACAAAGCTAGAGAGCAGATTTAAAACTTCTAAAAAGGTTAAGCCTCGTATATGCAAAAATCAATGGATGGAGTGATAAGTTTATAATTGTATACAAAAAATTTTACAAAACTCTTGAAGCTGCGTGATGCGCATAACTATATTCGCTCTACTCATGAACTGTGATATCGGCCATATAAGCCTGAATTTAGTTTGAATTTCACAGAAGAAGAGGGTATTGTAGTAAAAACATAAGGAGATACTCTAATGTCTAACGTTAACTATATGATTCCTAAGAACAATCGTCCTGTTTACACGCCTGAATTAGATGATCTTGAACTCTTTATTGGCAATATGTCTGAAATCCCCCTACTTGGCTGGGTATCTGCCGGCCAACCTGTTGATTTAAATGATAATAATGAACTCGTCACTGTCCCAAGCAATATGGTCAAACGGAACAGCTATGCACTGCGTGTCCGCGGCCATTCGATGATCGATGACAATATTGAAGATGGTGACGTTATTGTTATTGAAAAACGTGAATCAGCCAGTAATGGTGAATCTGTGATCGCTATGATTAATGGTGAAACCGTCACACTTAAAAAGTTCTATGTTGAGAAAGACGGTATTCGTTTGCAGCCTGCAAATCCTGAAATGGAGCCTATTTATCTTCACAATGAAGAAGTACAAATTCTCGGTATCGTTACCGGCGTTATTCGTCAAACCGCTTAGTAGTCCTGTACATTTATTTGCGTGTAGTCTTATTTTACACGTGCCTTAATTGTTACCCCTAAATTGATAAAGCAGGGTTCTCGTATCATCGCCCATAAATAGCTATATCCTGATGGTATATAACTTTACATAATATACATTATGCGCATAAGTATAATTAGCCTTGAACGAGATTAATGCTCCAACCCTAGATTAAAACGCGAAATTAGTTAGCATTAGCGAACCAGCAAAATCAATTAAAAAACGTCTTTGGCGCTAAAACTAGAACGTATATGGAAACTTCATACTGAAAGTAACGTCTGGGACAACCGCTTTATTATCTTGTTCTACTTGCCAGTTACTCTCAGATACAGAATTCTTTTTTCTTTGATGAAATAAAACCAAGAAGTGCTTGGTGTCACTCGAATTTTCCTTGATGGGTTCTATATCAACATCCACAAAACTAATTTCACCATCACGCGCTAAACGCACCCCTTCTTTATGTATACCAAGGTTGTCCTTGATAGCATGGTGTATAATGTTTCGCAATTCAATATGCAGGCCATTCCGCGCCATTTTTAACAAGTTCAGGTTAGCCTCACCTGCTGCCGGTTCAAGATAGTCACCGGTATGACCTCGAAACTGAAGTACATCAAGCTCCTCATTAATCACAACACCACAAGGCGCGTATTTCTTTAATACAATACGATCCGCCTCGCGTTGAATGTCTTGGTTGCTCCAGACAGAAGTATTCATAGTTTCCTTTTCGCCAGGCGACTCGTTTCTCATTTCTATTATAGGTATTGAGCCAAAATTAGTTCTCAGTTGTACTGGGCCCAATTTTTTTTCATATAAACGATTTTTTTTCTTTATCAGTTTGAATAAATCTACACTTCGACCAACTGTTTCTGACGTACCCAGCAATAGATATCCGGGATAGTTCAATGCATAATGAAATACAGGCATAATTTTTTGTTGTAAAATGGGACTTAAATAGATCAGAAGATTGCGACAACTAATAAAGTCCAGCCGAGAGAACGGTGGATCCTTATAGACATTTTGTTGTGCAAATACACAAATCTCCCGAATATGCTTGGCAATTTCGTAACCTTCATCTACTCTGGTAAAGAATCTATTCAGACGATTTTTTGATACCACATCTTCGATACTGGTTGTGTAAATTCCCGCACGCGCTTTATTAATTGCCTGTTCATCCAGGTCAGTAGCAAACAACTGGATCCTGGTATTTGCTGCCATGTCACCTAAAAATTCTATTAAACAAATCGCTATAGAGTAAGCTTCCTCTCCTGTGGAACAACCCGGAACCCATATTCGAATTGGTTGCCCAACTTTTTTATTTTTTGAAATGTTCGGAAAGACAATTCTTTTCAAATCTTCGAAAACGTCCGGATCGCGAAAAAAACTGGTAACATTGATTAATAAATCGCGAGACAGCTCATAAACTTCTTCCGGTGATTCATAGAGGTACTGGGCATAATCTTTTATACTTTCCAGCTTGTGTAATAGGATTCGACGTTTGAGCCTACGCAAGACGGTACTTTGTTTATAATACGTAAAATCATTTCCCGTATTCTGTCTTAATAGAAGAAATATTTTACGCAGACTATTCTCATCATCTGTTGTGGTTTGTTCGGGTTTAATATCTTTGATTTTCACGTAAGGATGTTTACCAATCCTTATTAATTCTTCTGCAATCCCATCGGGTGATTTAACAAAATCAACGCAACCAGAAGCGACTGCACTGTGTGGCATGCTGCCATAAACGGCAGTGTCCTGATCTTGTGCAAACGTGATACCACCCGCAGCCTTTATCTCCATTAGCCCCATCACACCATCAGAAGCACTGCCCGAAAGGATGACACCAACAGCAAGATTAGATTGTTCTCTTGCCAGTGAACGCAAGAAAAAGTCAATTGGTAAATACTGACCCACACTCTTCTCACGCGGAATCAGGTTAAGTGTACCGTGCAATATCCCGAGATTACTATTTGGCGGGATAACATAAACCTGGTTAGGTTTAATCATCATGCCGTCCCTGATCTCACTAACATGCATTTCTGTTTCTCGTGACAGTAATTCTGTCAACATGCTTTCGTGTTGTGGGGAAAGATGCTGGATGACAACAAAAGCCATACCTGTATCTACAGGCAGACATTTGAGCAGTTCAGAAATAGCTTGCAGGCCACCAGCAGAAGCACCAATCCCCACAACAGGGAAGTTAACTTCATTCATTACTGGCACAGGTTGTTGTTGTTGTTTTCTACTGCGTTTCTTGGCTGTTTTATTTGTTTTTGTAGTACTGATAAAGCCAATCCCCAATGTGCTTAGATAACAAACAACTCGATGAACATTATTACATTAAATGGTATTTAGAACCCAAATTCAACTCATTTAAGATACAATATTCGCTGTTTCCAATTGCAAAAAAAAAACGACCAGAGGGACTGGTCGTCAAGAAACTTAGCACCTTTCTTTTAGTCCAGGGGGATAAAAGATACTAAGCTAGGTAGCCATTTAAAAGACCTAAATTTACATTAATCAACCTTTATTTTACGACGATCTGCCTTATCTACTTTTGATAGGGTTAATTCAAGAACTCCGTCTTTAAATTTTGCTTTGACATGATCCTCGTCAACATCCGCAGGTAACCTTAGAGTACGTAAAAAGCTCCCCTTGGTAATTTCAGAACGATAATAATCACCTTCTTTTTGTACTTCTTCATTTTTTGTATTTGCTATGATAGTGACAGCATTTTTTGTCATAGAAACATCCAGATCTTTCTTATCAACGCCGGGCAACTCTGCTTTAACAAGGATTTCACCATCACATTCAACCATATCGACATTTGGTATTCTTCCTTCAAAAGCCACTTTCTTATCATGCCATTGGCTATCCCAGTGAAATGGTCTTAAAAAGCCTCTTGAGCCGAAATCTTCAAATAGTCTCTCTAGCTCCTCGAAAGGGTGCAATATATTTTTAGAAATTCCAGATTTTGTTTTCTGCGCAAGTTCATTAGCCATTACCCTTCTCCTTTACTCTTCTAATACCAGTTTTAACTTGCGAACAAAACGATCGCCCTAATTAATATCAGTGCTGAACTCGATACCAGAAAGTAGATGCAAACATCACCCCATATCTCTGATTTCCGCTTCAGCCTGCAGCCAATCATCCAACTCGGTGTTACCGTCAAAACCGCGTGCTTCTGCAATATCGTAAGCTCTTTCCGCGATCATGCGATACTGCTCCTCACCGCTTATGCCATTATTTTTTTGCTTCACTGACATTGCCTTTAAAGCCGGCTTTTTTGCAATGGTTTTTTTGGGCGCTTTTGTGTTTTTTGAAGTTTGTTTTGTTTGTGCCATTAATATTTCTCCACAACTGTAGTTCTGGTTGAGAGCATTACACAATAAAATTATCGTTTGTGTAATAAGGATCATTACGTATATCGAAATCATGTTTCTAATTAATTACATGACACGATCCAAATATAGGTAATGTAATAAGGGCTAATAGGTATACCGACAGTGAAATTTAATTGACACCAATAACGACCTCATTCAGACTTAGCCATAAAAAACTATGAATAAGAAAATCAAACAATGAATCTGGATAAAGAGTTTCTGCTCAGTCCTGAAATTTGCTACCTGAATCATGCAGCCGTTGGGCCATGGCCAGATCGCACACGTAAACGTGTTGTTCACTTCGCTAACGAGAATGTCACACAAGGTGCGCAGCATTATCCTCAATGGCTTGAAGTTGAAGCCAGTCTGCGTAAACAATGCTGTCAGCTGTTAAGTGCCAACTCAAGTGATGATATTGCCTTGGTTAAAAATACTTCTGAAGCTTTATCGATGGTTGCTCACGGTCTGGACTGGCAAGCTGGCGATAATGTGGTCATCCCTGCCAATGAATTTCCATCAAACCGCGTCGTTTGGGAGTCGCTTGCCACTGATGGCGTTGAAGTACGCCAAGTGGATACGCGTAGCATCGATGATCCTGAGCAAGCACTTATTGATAGCTGTGATACTAAAACAAGGCTTATATCGGTCAGTTCTGTGCAGTATGACATCGGTTTACGTCTGGATTTGGCCAAATTAGGACAATACTGTCGCGATAGCGACGTATTGTTCTGTATTGATGCAATCCAAAGCCTCGGTGTCGTCGATTTGGATGTGGAGGCGGTTTATGCCGATTTTGTCATGGCAGATGGCCATAAGTGGCTCTTAGGCCCTGAGGGACTTGGGATCTTTTACTCGCGCCCTTCTGCTCGTAAGCAATTGAAATTACATGAATTTGGCTGGCATATGTTAGAAGCCCTCTACGACTTCGATAACCCGAATTGGTCGGTTGCCGATTCAGCCCGTCGCTTTGAATGCGGCAGCCCCAATATGCTCGGCGCGCATGCGCTAGAGGCAAGTTTAAGTCTATTTTTAGAAATGGGCATGGAATCAATAACGAGAAACATCTTTAATAATACCTCTTATCTAATTGATAAATTAAATAATATTAGTGGGATTAAGGTGCAGACATCGTCCGATCAATCTCGTCATGCCGGCATTGTTAATTTTACGCTTGGGGAGAAAGATGCAGCGCCTGTTTACGAGTCACTAATGAAACAAGGTGTTATTTGTGCTCTCAGGGGTGGTGGCATCCGTTTTTCACCCCATTTTTATACACCTCAATCTACATTAGATCGCGCCCTCGATATTCTCTCTAAAAAACTTAAATGACATTACAGTCTTCACTGAGACTGCCGATATAAAGTCTATATACCGGAGAGGCGATATGATTCTTGATACGATTAGCAATTATTATGAGCAACAGGTTTATCGTCAGATAGGCGTGTTGTTAGCGAGTGAATTTGCCAATGACCCAGATTTTCTTGCTGATGTGGCCTGTGTAACACTAAACAGCCTGCCGCCACGTTATATTCGTCACCACGTTGATATGGCCTTTTATATGACCAGTGAAGAGCGCGATGTAATGGAAAAATCAATCAATGAGGCGATTCTTGATGCCATTGATTTTGTGCAGAGTCGTAAACGCCAAACAGATGTTGGTTTAGTTAGTTGAAACCACCCATCAGCCAACTTTGCATACCGTAACCAGCATAAACTAAGGTCGCCATCACCACTACAAACATGATCATGTTGACAGCGCCTCGACCGAGATTCAGCTCAACTGAACGTAGACCAGGGATAGGATGTTGGCTTGTCATCACGAATCCCGCATAGACTGAGGCATACAAGAGATAAAGCATTCCATAGACAAAGTGAAATAATTCCAGGCTAATACCCGTCCATGGAACGAGTAATACAGATGTCCCTAAAATAGCACCAATATAGTTAAGTCCCTTCATGCTGATGGTATCGTCAGTAATGAATGAAGCTTTAGCGAAATATGATGATTTTTTAGTTTTAGGGCTAACTTCGATGTACTTTGTGAGTGAGTCTAAAAAGGCTTTATCTCAATGGTTGATTTATATTGGCGTGCTGCGGGCGTTCTTTTGTTAGTGAGATACCTATATGCAAAATTGCTATCAACAATTCCTTTATCGATAGCAAGATCGCCTATTCCTAATTAAATCGCCCAGTCGTTACTACTTCATTAAAGATTTAAAAAGTTTAATGCTCATTGTTGTATCCCTTGTGTGATTAATGCTTGCCTCAAATCTGTCGCGTTTATCCTTAGACCGCTTTAATCCAACAGCACTCAAAATTACATAATCACCATCTAACTTTTCACCGACCCAGACTTCTATCCTTTCAGAAAGTAGACTTTCATTCCAGTTAGCAGGAATAATATACCCTACAATATTTAGCTCTTTACCAGCCTCTGGCATATTTAAACGTGCAGCTCGCTCCACGCTTTCCCTGTCACCAGCCTTGTATTCGTCTTTAACGCCAAGATAATCGACTTCATATTTTTTCGGATCGTGAGCAATATGCGCATACTCCCATCTTTTTTCGCGTTCATCCTTGAGCTTTTGTATACGCTCAGCCAGCTCAAGTTCTCTTTCCGCCTTTTCAGCTGCGATCCTCTCTTTGTATGCATGTCCATTAGCAAAATATATTCCGGCGGATTTCTGCATAAACTTACCCATCTCTTCTTGCTTTTTGTTCACTTGCGCTAATTGTGTCCTGGCTGGCGCACCTAAAAGAGATATACTGTTTCGAATAACTTTATTGCTTGCCACTACTTCATTAATCACAACATCGACAAATTCATTGAATTTTTTTGTCGCATCTTGTTGTGTCGTTTTATCCTTAAACATACTGTAAAAGGTATACTCACGATCTCTCCTGAAATACTTCGTAACACGATCACGTATCACGGCATCGTTATGTTCATGCATCTCAACAAAACGCTTCGCAATCAAGGCTGAGTCAAATTTTTCAAAGACAGGGAACAACGTCTTAAGGCTGTTTGCCGCACGAGTCCATTCTGCCTTGTAATTGGGGTTCCTATCGAAAGCAGGCTGATATTTCTTTGTCCAACTTGCAAGTTCGTCGGCGAAAATTTTCTTATCATTAATTGTATTAATGATATTTACTAATCTCTCGGTCGGAATAGAATGAGAGGGGTTCTGATAATATCTGTCTATAGATTCATGCTTCTCCTGTAATAATTTATTTAAATTACTGACATCCTTTTTTGCCAGATGAAACTTATGCTCTCTTGATTTAACTAATTGAAGATTTTTTCGAAAATCAGGAAAGTCATCCAGGCTATTCGCCTTCTTCGCGGCAAGCATTTTATCAAGATTGCCTCGTTGAAGATCCTTCATCCCCTGCTGAGCATTTTTAATCCGTTCAATGAGCGAGGCTACTTCGGGATGAGCCACCGGCGCACCGCTTGACTGTAAATCCTGCATGGCTGATTGCAGACGCTGATCTTCCATGCCATCCAGACCTATCGGGCTTGCTCCCATCACCTGATTTAACATGCTAGGATTAGCATCCAGTTGTGATTTTAGATTGGGGTTGTTCACCAGCATTTGCTGCAACATCTGCTGCTGTCTTAACGCTATCGGGCTGAGTGGTTTTGCCGCATCGGCCTTGGCCTTTTCGAGCTTTGTCTCAATGGTGGTTACGTTGGCTGTTTGTCTGCGCACCGCTTCACGTGCTGGGTATGGCAGTTTCTTACCTTGTGTAGCTTGTGTCGATTGCGTTGCACTGGTTGTTGCTGTTGCAGCCACTTGTGTACTAGCTGACTGGCCCGGTGCAGCAGGTTTAATGCCTGCCGGTTTTGTAACCTTACTATCCACCGCCGTGACTCTGGCTTTTGCGTCATCCAATATGCGGGTTACCGCTAGAATTTTCGGATGACTCATATCTGCATTGGCACCACGTAATGATCCCATAACTGATTCACTGAGTGATTTAACCTCTTCCCCATCAGCAAAGTTACCGACATAACCTGCTGCCGCAGCTTGGCTTTCATAACTAGCAACAAGCTGCTGTATTTTGCTCACGTTACTATTTTGCCTACGAAGCGCTTCCCTCACTGGGTAAGACAACCGTTTAGGCGTTGCGGATTGAGCCGAAGTCTTTGCGCCATTCGCATTAGCTGCAAGCACTTTTTGATCTACCGTCTCAATACGTGCCAATGAATCATTAAGACTATTAAGGATCGCTACTATTTTGGGGTGTTCCATCGGCGCAGCTGACGTCTTCAAACTATTAATTGTACTCAGTGCTAATTGCTTTGCCTGTGAACCACCATTCAAAGGCCCTTTGTAACCACTCGACTGTGCGGCCTGCTCATACCCCTGTGCCATTTGCGCAATTTGTGCTGGACGGTCGCCCATACGACGTAAAAGCTCTCTTACTGGGTAAGGGAGATTTTGTGCTATTGCCAATTCAATGGAAAATAATACAAAGGTTAGAAAAACAGCAAATAACCGCTTCATTCAATAACTCCTACTTATTGTTAATTTTTATTCCTTGATAAAGTTAAAAACAACATCAATACACAAAAAAGTCGGTATATTTGTTCTGATTTATCAAGATGCTCGTTATATACCTTATATATCGTATAACACAGACATTTCTTTAGCTGAAACTGGAAGGTATCGCGTACTTAGTCAGAGTATTTAGAGTTTTAAGGAAAGCACACTGATTTTTTCCATAATACAGGCACAGTGGTTGGTTTATATTGGCGTGCTGCGGCATTTTTATAGTCGATTTTTTAGATAATTCAAAGGCCGCTTTAAAATCATCTTTACCGTTGTTACTGCATAAAGATGGCAATTACTTAACAACAGAATTAATAACTAGAACTACTTCATAGAGGTTAAACTAAGGTTTTGCGGATGAGAAAAGCGTAAAGAAATTTTCTGTTGTTGCGTCTGCAATAGTTTCGTAACTATCATTGCGTAAATCAGCAATAAATTCAGCGACATGTTTTACATAGGCAGGTTGATTGGTTTTCCCCCGAAAAGGAACAGGTGCAAGCCAAGGTGAATCTGTTTCAACCAGCATACGATCGAGTGGTACCCGTTTTGCAACATCTTGTAGCGTTGTGGCGCTTTTAAATGTAACGATACCTGAGAAAGATATATAAAACCCCAAGTCCATTGCTTGCTCAGCCATTTCCCAATCTTCTGCAAAGCAATGCATCACGCCACCAATGTCTTGCGCATTTTCTTCTTTTAGTAATTTAATTGTATCTTGCTTGGCTTCACGGCTATGAATAATCAACGGCTTACCTGTTTGTTTCGCCGCCTCGATATGACGACGAAAACGATCGCGCTGCCACTCTAGGTCACCTTCACTACGAAAATAATCAAGTCCTGTTTCACCGATAGCAATCACTTTTTCGTTGTCTGCTAACTCAACCAATTTCTCTACGCTTGGATCTATCCCTTCTTGCTCATTAGGATGCACGCCAACAGAGGCAAAAACCTTCGGCATGGCATTAATTGTATTAAGCATATTCGGGTATTGTTCAAGATTAACGGATACACAAAGCATATGGCTCAAACCATTTTCATGTGCGTAAGCAACAGCCGTGCTTGGATCACCGCCCAGCTTTTCGTAATCCATTAAATCAATATGGCAATGGGAGTCTATTAACATAAGAAAGAGTTTACTAAATAAAGATTAAAGCGTGGTATTTACATTGTGTGCGTTGCGCGATCAGATTGCATTGCGCCAGCTAAGTAAGTTTCGATTTTGTTACGTGCAGCACCATTATCTAAATCACTAAACTGTACACCGACACCAGCGGCACGGTTACTTTGTGCGCCTTTAGGGGTAATCCACACAATCTTGCCGGCGACCGGAATCTTTTCGGTTTCATCCATTAATGTCAGCAACATAAATACTTCATCACCCAGTTTGTAAACCTTGTTAGTTGGGATAAACAAACCACCGTTTTTCACAAAGGGCATATATGCTGCGTACAATGCGCTTTTGTCTTTAATCGTAAGAGACAAAATTCCCTGTCTTCCCGGCATTTTAGGTATGGCCATCGAATTTACCTTGGTATTTTTATTCTATATTAGCATTGATTTTCTAAATTATAGACGATTCTTGGGCAAAGCGGTCCATCGAATCAATATTTCTTCTAACAGAAGCTGTTGGTTTACCTGAGTCGTTGCAAGCAACCTTGATGCTTCATATAGGCGTTCTAAATAGCTATGCAGACCTTCAAGTTCAAGCTGACCAGCGAGGGAGTTTAAGCCAGAAAATTGGCTTGGACATGCCATATAAGGCGGTTTTGAGGCTGAATCAACTACCGTGGCGAGACGAATAATGTCCATAACCCAGTTGGTTAGCCAGCCAACAATGCGTAAACCACCTGTTTTTTGCCACTGAGTTGCAACCGACAAAGGGTCATTATCGCGCACTAATAGTCCCTGAAGCACATTTAAGCCTGTTTGATAGTGCTCGGCGACATCTTTATCCTCTTTTTCGACGCTATTGGCTAATTCTAGTGCTGTTATGGGCGCACCGCCGGCTATTTCTAGCCACTGTTCCGCTTGGTTGATTTGCTGAGATTTAAGCCATGCCACGGCGGAACTGTGATCAGGGCTAATAAAATCAATCCGCTGGCAACGGCTACGTATGGTTGCCAATAAACGCTGTGGATTACTGGTGACAAGTAGTAAAACTGTATTTTTAGCTGGTTCTTCTAATGTCTTGAGAAGGCTATTAGCCGAGGCGCGATTCATGTTTTCCGCTGGATCAAGCAATACAACCTTGTAACCATCGGCAACATGCGCACTAAGCACGGTAAAGTCGGACAGGCCTCGCACTTGCTCAACCTTAATGGCCTTGCCAGCTTCTTCTGGCTCAATCCGTATCAGATCAGGATGACTTTCTGCTTTAAGCAATAAACATCCACGACACTGCCCGCAAGCGCTACCATCAGCCAAGCGATCGTTACACAATAAACTTTTGGCAAATTGTTCAGCAAATTGATGCTTACCTAACCCTGCGGGCCCGTTTAATAAAACGGCATGCGGCAACTTATCTTGTCTGTGTCGGTCGGACAGTTGTTGCCACTGTGCAGTTTGCCAAGGTAATAAGGACATCAGTTTTTTAAGAACTCCATCATCGTCTCTTGAATTTGTTGTTGAACTATTTCAAGAGTCTGGCTCGCGTCAATTATTTTCATACGTGCAGGATCAGCATGCGCACGAGCTAAGTATGTTTGTCTTACGCGTTCAAAGAAATCATGTTTTTCTTTTTCAAAGCGATCCGGCTCACTGCGTTTGCCTGCTCTATCTAACCCCACTTCAACTGAAACATCGAGCAACAAAGTTAAATCTGGACGTAAGCTATCTTGTACGAGTGTCTCTAATGTTGAAATAGGTGCGGTATCAAAACCACGACCACCACCTTGATAAGCATATGTCGCATCGGTAAAACGATCACATAAAACCCATTTTCCTATTTCGAGTGCGGGTTGAATAACTTTATCCACGTGTTCAGCGCGGGCAGCAAACATCAGAAGCAATTCTGCATCACGACTCATGCCATCATGTTTATGACCAAGCAATAGTTCTCGTACATCTTCGCCCAGCCCTGTACCACCTGGCTCACGAGTCATTACAATCTCTTTACCTGAATTACGTAATAGCTGTTCAATGAATTCGATATTGGTTGTCTTGCCAACACCTTCAATGCCTTCAACGGTGATAAAACGCCCACTCATTATAAATTAACCTTTATTATCATTGTTTTTTACTACTACCTGAAAAAGAAGAAAACGATTTTCTGCGCCCTTTCAGTTGATATTTAATAACCGCTTCATTGTGCTGCTGTAGTGTTGATGAAAATACATGACTACCATCCCCTTTGGCAACAAAATAAAGCGTGTCACCTTTTTCTGGATGCAGAGCAGCTTCAATTGCGGCCAATCCTGGCATCGCAATGGGTGTAGGCGGTAACCCTTTGCGCGTATAGGTGTTATAAGGCGTATCCTTGCGTAAGTCACGACGCCTAATATTACCGTCATACTTTTCACCAATACCATAAATAACAGTCGGATCTGTTTGTAATCGCATACCTTTACGTAATCGACGAACAAACACCCCTGCTATCTGCGTTCTTTCATCACCTTTACCTGTTTCTTTTTCAATAATAGAAGCCATGATAAGTGCATCATAAGGCGTATCATAAGGTAAACCGCTTTCTCTATTTTTCCATGCCTTATTCAGGTTCTTTTGCATCGCTTTTTGCGCACGCAACAAAACATTGACATCAGACTCACCACGAACAAAATAATAAGTATCTGGAAACAGCCATCCCTCTGCATGTAAATCAGCGGGCAAGCCAAGCCGTTTCATTAATTGTGTTGCTGTCACAGAATCTAAAGTATGTTTGAGATATTGGTTGCTCTTTACTTCCTGTAACACTTGGGCAACATTCCAACCCTCGATGATCGTAAAGCTATATTGAACCACTCTACCCTCAACAAGCATATTAAGAAATTGCTTGTAGCTTGTACCGCTAGTAACCGCATATTCTCCAGCTTGAATACGCCTTGCTTGACCACTAAGCCTGGCAACCCAGGAAAGGTATTGTGGACGAACAATAACTTCTGTTGATGCAAGCTCATTAGCAATAGATTTAATTGAACGCCCAGGAGTAACATCAATACGCACGGTTGAATCAGCATTGATATTTAACGCAGTATTCATAAACCGGTTATAATCGTAAGCTAATAATGTAGCCATACTAACGGCAACCACCAATAGTGTGAACAGCCAATGTTTCAGCTTCATATTAGACCATCCATGATTGTTGCTGTTATCTTACCAACAACATCGTACTCAATATCTTGAAATTTCTTTACCGGCCAAATACCAATTATACTATTGCAAATAAATAATTCGTCTGCTGCATATAGTTCATCAAGTGTGATATTTTTTTCTTTAACACTGATCTCATGCAAAACTGCTTGGTTTAAAATATGTTTTCGCATGATGCCTGCAACCCCACAATCAACGATTTTGGGAGTAATCAGCTCGCCATTGTTGACTAAGAAATAGTTACTCATCGTACCTTCAATAACATTGCCATTAACATCACTCATCAGACCTTCACTGATATCAGGATCATGCCATTCATTTCGTGCCAGTACTTGTTCAAGCCGGTTGAGGTGTTTAATTCCCGCTAATGCAGGTTGGCAAGCAAGTTTTGTTGAGCATAAATGTAATTGCACGCCCTCTTCCACATAAGTCACTGGATAACTTGGCCATGGGTGGACACTGACAATGCGTGTTGGCTGAACAGGCTCTGGTGAGCGATAACCACGACCACCACTGCCACGGCTAATAATAATCTTCAGCACGGCCTGTTCTTGATCGGCACATAGTTGCTGTGACTCCACTAACAACTGATGAGCATCGGGCGCTGGTATATTGAGTCGCTGACAACCATCAGCGAGTCTCGTCATGTGCTCATACCAATGTTCACACTCACCAGCTTTCACCGCAATTGTTTCAAACAAGCCATCCCCGTAGTGCAAAGCGCGATCACTTGTAGCAATACAGTTATTTAACTCACCATTAACTAGCGTACTCATCTGCTTACGTAGTCTCAAGGGCTTTTAGCAAGCCTTTTGCCTTGGTTCGCGTCTCTTCAAGCTCATTTTCGGCAATAGAATCGGCAACAATACCTGCGCCAGCACGTAACTTCAGTTTTTTGCCCTGTCTCGTCATCGTGCGTATCAAAATATTGAAATCCATATCACCATTGAGATTAAGATACCCCATTGAGCCTGTATATGCACCACGTGGCGTTTGCTCTAGCTCCGCAATGATTTCCATACAGCGAACTTTAGGGCAACCTGTAATAGTGCCGCCAGGAAAAACAGCACGGATAATATCACCTGGGCTCGCATCCTCACGAACACGGCCACGTATATTCGAAACAATATGATGCACATGTGTATACGATTCCAATACCATCAACTCATTGACATTAATCGAACCTGGCTCGCAAACCCGACCTAAATCATTTCTTTCAAGATCAATAAGCATAATATGTTCAGCGCATTCTTTAGGATGAGCAAGCAATTCAACTGATAGCGCTTGATCACTGGCCAACTCTTTTCCTCGCGGCCTTGTTCCGGCAATAGGACGGGCTTCAATTTCTCCCGCTCTCACACTTATCAATCTTTCTGGTGATGAACTAATAATACTGAGCTCGGCATAATTAGCTATTCCTGAAAACGGTGCTGGATTATTATTTCGAAGCGATGAATATAAATCGTAATCCGACACCTGTTCTTTTAAAGTAGCAGCCCATTGGCGAGAAAGGTTAACCTGAAAAACATCCCCATCGACAATATAACGTCGTATTTTTCCAACTGCCTCAATATAGTCTCTACCAGCATCTTCAACAATGGAATCAATTAAGTGGATTTCTTTTTTCTCTTTTACTGTAGGCGTTTCACGGATGTCTTTGTGCATTAACGAAATAACATCTTGATGCTCTACTTCAGACACAAACCAGCAACGTTGCGTGACATGATCACGAATAATTGCAGCCGGGATACGAACAGCATAGGCAATCACACCATCTGCATTCTGATTCGGTAAATTTAAAACAGGTTCAATTTGTTCTGCCAGCTCATAACCAAGATAGACAAACCAGCCACCTTGAAATGGCAACTCAGATATTTTTTCTTCAGTCTCATTACAGTCACGCCACCAGCTATCTAAATTGGTAAGAAAATCGTCACCATTCGTTTCGCCATACGTTGCTGTAAGTTTATTTTTATTATTCAGTATTAATGAATCTTGCGGAAAGGCAAAGAGAATATCATAGCGTGCTTCTGTGCTACCGTGCGCTACACTTTCAAGCAAAAACGGATAACGTTCAGGATCGTTCTGGTGAAGCAGCGCCAGATCAGGAAATCCTTTTGCCGGCTCGATGTGCGAATTCATTGCAACCGCATCTTGTTGCTGTGAATTCATGAGTGTGCCTGTTGTTTAAGTGCAGACACTAATTCCAACCTACTCAGGCTTGCGAAAAACCACGGTGCCATTCGTGCCACCAAATCCGAACGAATTAGACACCGCTATATCAATTTTCATTTCACGAGCCGTGTTTGGCACATAGTCCAAGTCACATTCTGGATCAGGGTTATGTAAATTAATCGTTGGCGGAGCAACTTGGTCACGGATAGCAAGCGCGGTAAATACAGCTTCAATACCACCTGCCGCACCAAGTAAGTGTCCAGTCATTGATTTAGTTGAGCTAACAGCTGTTTTGTAAGCATGTTCACCCAGAGCTGCTTTCATTGCCATGGTTTCTGCGACATCACCTGCTGGTGTTGATGTACCATGGGCATTTACGTAATCAACTTGTTCAGGATTAACACCTGCATCATTTAATGCGTTAGTCATACAACGCGCAGCGCCTTCACCACCTTCAGATGGTGATGTCATGTGATAGGCATCGCCACTCATACCAAAACCAATGAGCTCACAATAAATATTCGCACCACGTGCTTTAGCGTGTTCGTATTCTTCAAGCACCATCACACCAGAACCATCACCAAGCACAAAACCATCACGATCTTTGTCCCACGGACGGCTTGCTGTTTCAGGATCATCATTACGTGTTGATAAAGCCCGTGCTGAAGCAAAGCCACCCAAACCTGTTGGTGAGGTTGCCATTTCTGCACCACCGGCAACCATGACATCAGCATCGCCATGCGCAATCATACGACCCGCATCACCCACACTGTGTGTACCTGTTGTACATGCAGTAACAATTGCAATGTTCGGCCCTTTAAGACCATGCATGATCGAAAAGTTACCCGAGATCATATTAATAATATTGCTCGGCACAAAGAAAGGTGAAATCTTTCGAGGGCCTTTATCAAGGAAGGTTTGATAACCTTGTTCAATACCGCCAAGTCCGCCAATACCTGAGCCAATAGAAACACCAATGCGGTGTGCATTTTTCTCAGTAACTTCCAAACCGGAATCTTTTAATGCTTGCGTGCCTGCAGCGATACCATAATGGATAAAGGTATCCATACGGCGTGCATCTTTTTTCGGAATATAATCCGTGATATCAAAATCACGAATTGATCCACTGAAACGAACAGAGAATTCAGACACATCAAAATGTGTAATCGGTGTGATACCACTCTTTCCAGCAAGAATGTTATCCCATGAATCTTTTACATTCAGTCCGACTGGTGTAACCAGACCTAGACCTGTAACAACGACACGTCTTGTCACTGTTATGCTCCTAATTTCAGTTCAGCAGAAAAACGAATGGCCGCCTGCCACACAGTGTGGAAGCGGCCACCAGTTTGATTTCAAGGCAGTTAAAATTAACCAGCGTTGGCAACGACGAAGTCGATAGCCTGTTGTACTGTGGTAATTTTTTCTGCTTCTTCATCAGGGATCTCAGTTTCGAATTCTTCTTCAAGAGCCATTACTAACTCAACAGTGTCGAGTGAGTCGGCGCCGAGATCGTCTACGAACGAGGCTGGGTTAGTTACTTCTTCTTCTTTTACACCAAGTTGTTCTATTACAATCTTCTTGACGCGTTCTTCGATATTACTCATGACTATATAGTCCTCCAGAATTAATCAGCATTGTCCTGCTGCGAGCGTATTGTATTGAAAACCGGACAAACATGCCAGAATTCATAACCATTTGATTCTACAGGCGAATTATCCGCCCATAGGCCTTAATCCATTACCATCCCACCATTTACGTTAATAGTTTCACCTGTAATATAGGAAGCTGCCGGTGATGCGAGGTAGGCAACCGCACTGGCAATTTCCTCGGGATTACCCAAGCGACCGAGTGGAATTTGTCCCAGTAGCTTATTTTTAACGTCTTCAGGCAGGTCGTGGGTCATATCTGTATCAATGAAACCCGGTGCAACCACGTTCACTGTAATGCCGCGTGGGCCTACTTCACGTGCAAGTGATTTAGAAAAACCAATCAAACCGGCTTTGGCTGCCGCGTAATTGGTTTGTCCTGCATTACCACTAATGCCAACAACAGAAGCAATACTGATAATACGACCTTTACGTGCTTTCATCATAGGACGTAGCATTGCTTTAGATAGACGGTAAATTGATGTCAGGTTGGTATCAATGATGTCATTCCATTCATCATCTTTCATACGCATAAGTAAATTGTCGCGTGTAATGCCTGCGTTATTTACCAGCACACTGATCGCACCATGTTCATCAGCGATGGTTTTTAAAACCGCATTGACTGAATCAGCATCAGTAACATTCAGCGCCATACCTGTGCCTTTGATTCCTGCATCGCTCATGTATGCACTAATTGCATCTGCACCTTTGTCAGATGTTGCCGTACCAATAACTGTTGCACCTTGTTCGCCAAGTGCCATCGCAATGCATTTACCAATACCACGGCTTGCGCCAGTTACTAGAGCAATTTCGTCTTGCATCGACATTATTTACTCTCCTTAAATTTACTTTTAACTTAAATAGTTTACTTTACAGCTTCAATCGCTTTTGTAAGTGAAGCTGTATCAAATAATGGATAAGCTGAAAACTCTTTATTAATACGTTTGTTTAAACCAGCAAGCACTTTACCTGGACCACACTCAATGACAGCATTGATGCCGTCATTGGACATTTTATTAATAGTTTCTACCCAACGCACAGGGTTAGAAAGTTGCTTAACCAAAGCTTGTTTAATTTGTTCAACATCTGATGGTGCATCAACGTCAGCATTGTTAATAACCGGAACACTCGGTGTGTTCATTGAAATACCAGCTAAACGCGCTCGCAATTTCTCTGCGGCTGATTCCATCAAGGAACAATGTGATGGCACGCTAACAGGCAAAACTATTGCACGTTTTGCACCACGTTCTTTTGCTAACACTGTCGCACGTTCAACTGCCGCCGTATTACCAGCGATAACAACTTGACCAGGTGAATTAAAATTCACAGCAGATAAGACTTCACCTTCTGCCGCATCACTACAAACAGCTCTAACAGCATCATCATCCATACCAAGCACTGCTGCCATTGCACCCTCGCCTACAGCAACGGCTTCTTGCATAAAGCGACCACGATCGGCAACAAGCTTAACACCATCAGTTAATGACATCGCGCCACTACAAACCAGTGCAGTGTACTCGCCAAGACTATGCCCCGCCATTACAGTAGGCATCGCGCCACCTTGTTCTTGCCAAACACGCCAGCAAGCAACACCAGCAGCTAACATTGCAGGTTGCGTACGATCAGTTTGATTTAAATCTTCAGCAGGGCCATTTTGAATCAATGACCACAAGTCATAACCTAAAGCATCAGATGCTTCTGCAAACGTATCAATAACAATAGAATTGCTTTCACCAAGCTCGGCTAACATTCCAATTGATTGCGAGCCTTGTCCGGGAAAAATAAATGCAAACGACATAAAAATATTCCGTAATAAAAATTTAGTATTTAAGCTTAGTATTTAATAAGGGCTGAACCCCAGGTGAAACCGCCACCAAAGGCTTCAAGCAAAATGGTATCGCCACGTTTTATGCGACTATCACGCACTGCTGTATCAAGTGCCAGTGGAACAGATGCAGCCGACGTATTACCATGTTTATCAACGGTAACAACGACGTGATCAGTATTCATTTGTAATTTTTTGGCAGTCGCATTAATAATACGAATATTGGCCTGATGCGGTACTAGCCAGTCCACATCACTTTTCTGCATATTATTCGCCGCCAATGTTTCATCAACAATGCGGCCTAATGTATTAACCGCCATTTTGAAAACTTCATTCCCTTTCATTCGCATGAAGGCCGTGCCATTTTCAATTTTACTGTAATCAGTTGAAACACCAGCGTCGACAGTTAATAGATCTTCATACTGACCATCAGCATGTAAATGTGTTGATAATATACCCGGTTCATCACTGGCTTCAAGAATAGCCGCGCCAGCACCATCACCAAATAAGATGCAGGTACCACGATCTGTCCAGTCAGTAATGCGTGACATGGTTTCCGCGCCAATAACCAAAGCGCATTTATTAGTGCCCGATTTAATAAATTTATCAGCGATACCTAGTGCATAAACAAAGCCTGTACATACTGCTTGCACGTCAAATGCCGCGCAGCCTCTGATACCTAAACGTTGCTGCAATAAACACGCAGTACTCGGGAAAACACGATCAGGTGTGGTGGTCGCAATAATAATCAGATCAATATCATCGGCGGTAACACCTGCATGCTCCATTGCTGCACGCGCTGCATGCTCAGCAAGATCGCAGGTGGTTTCATTTTCTGCTGCAATATGGCGCTCTTTAATACCGGTACGTTCAAAGATCCACTCATCAGTGGTATCAACCATTTTCTCAAGATCATTATTGGTTAATATTTTTTCTGGCAAGTAACTACCGGTGCCTTTAATACGTGAATACATTATGAGTCATCTCTTGGGTTAACCAGCAACGCTTCAAGCTGCTCACTGATTTTTTCAGGTACACGATTTTCAACCTCAATAACGGCTTGTTTGATTGCGGTTTTAAATGCCAGTTTATCGGCACCACCATGACTCTTAATCGCAATGCCTTGAAGACCAAGCAAACTGGCACCGTTATAACGACGCGGATCAAGTGACTTACGAAAACTATTCAGAACAGGTTTCGCAATTAACGCGGCCATTTTTGTGAAAATATTTTTTGTAAAGGCCTGTTTGATTTTGACGGAAAACATTTTCGCCACACCTTCGCTAGCCTTTAAAGCAATGTTGCCGTTAAACCCATCACAAACAACCACATTTGCATCGCCTGCATAAATACCATCACCTTCAACATAACCAACATAATTCAACTGGCTGTCAGATAGCATTTGTGATGCTTGTTTAATAACATCATTACCTTTTATTTCTTCTTCACCAATATTTAACAATGCAACAGATGGGCTGTCGATGTTATTTACTGCTGAAGCAAGCACTGAACCCATTACGGCAAATTCAAATAGATTGTCCGCACTCGAATCGACATTCGCACCCATATCGAGCATATGACAAAAGCCGGGGATAGTCGGCAAAATTCCGCAGATTGCTGGGCGATCAATACCAGGTAACATTTTCAATACAAAGCGTGCAGTGGCCATTAACGCGCCTGTGTTACCTGCGCTAACACATGCATCCGCGCGACCTTCTTTTACAAGATTGATCGCAATACGCATTGATGAGTCTTTTTTGAAACGCATGGCTTGGGCAGGCTTATCATCCATCTCGACAATTTGTGATGCATGCTGAACTTGTATGCGATCAGCATCGGGGTATTCATGCTTCGTAAGCTCTTCACGAATCATGTCTTGGTCACCAACTAAAATAAGGGCAAGGTTTTCATGTTCGGCTAGTGCAGCGATAGCGGCGGGTACAGTGACAGGTAGTCCATGATCACCACCCATTGCATCTAGAGAGACTGTAAGTAAATTGCCCATTTTATTATTGTGTACCTTATTGTTATTCGGGCGCATAA
>Ga0316207_10001386_pt1 | contig 30187 bp, 28 predicted proteins | sample 6weekpyrite_MG_FD_204943 | JGI IMG/M metagenome (GOLD analysis project Ga0316207, IMG submission 204943) | Microbial mat bacterial communities from mineral coupon in-situ incubated in ocean water Damariscotta River, Maine, United States -... | ecosystem: Environmental > Aquatic > Marine >...
AAGCTAAGATTGAATTCTATATCGAATAAGTTAGAAAGTTTATACGAAAAACTATCGAATGTTATGTCACATTATTCTGAAGATAAGAAAAGGGTGGAAGTATAATTTATCTTATACGGTAACTAGCGTGACAGGCAACACAGGCTGAAGTCACTCTGTTTAATGCTTTGTAAGCAGCATCTGCATCACCTTCCTGTGCTTTTAAAGCAAACTTGCTGGCAGCCTTATGCATACTGGTACCGGTTTGACGCATTTCCTTTGGCATAAACTTCGCCATATGCTTGGCGTTATGTGACGTAAGTGATGTCATACCAAGGTTTTTCTCGGCTATATCGGCTGCTTTATCAAGTTGCTTGCTACTCATTAAGTGTAAAATTGTATTAATCGATTCAAGATGATGACGCATATTTGCCATCATATGGTTTTGCATCATTTCAGGCATCTTGACCAGTTGCCGTGAGTCACTTTCGGATTGCACAGTAACAGGAAGTAGTAGACAAATAGCAGTTAAAAATTTTTTCTGCATGTTTTATTTATTTGCTCTGTTAGCAACAAGATCTTCAACGACTGCAGGATCTGCAAGTGTGCTGGTGTCACCTAACTCGTCAACTTCGTTTGCAGCAATCTTGCGTAAGATACGGCGCATAATTTTACCCGAACGTGTTTTAGGTAAGCCGGGTGCCCATTGAATAATATCGGGTGAGGCTATTGGGCCTATTTCAGAGCGTACCAGTTGAATTAACTCTTTGTGTAGATCTTCTGTCATTTCGATACCGGCAATTGGTGTGACATAAGCATAGATGCCCTGACCTTTAATGTCGTGCGGATAACCAACCACAGCGGCTTCGGCAATAGCTTCATGTAATACCAATGCACTTTCTACCTCGGCTGTTCCCATTCGATGGCCAGAGATATTTAAAACATCATCCATACGACCAGTTATCCAGTAGTAACCGTCTTCATCACGGCGTGCACCGTCACCACTGAAGTAATAACCGGGATAGTCTGAAAAATATGTTTTAACAAAACGTTCATGATCACCATAAACACTACGCATCTGTCCCGGCCATGGATGTGTCATGACTAATGCGCCTTCAGCCGGGTTGCCTTCGATAATTTTACCGTCGGTATCCATAAGAGCAGGTTGCACACCAAAGAATGGACGAGTGGCAGAGCCCGGTTTTAATGCCGTTGCTCCCGGTAATGGAGTGAGCATATGTCCACCGGTTTCAGTTTGCCACCAGGTATCAACGATAGGACAACGTTCTTCACCAACAACACGGTAATACCATTCCCATGCTTCAGGATTAATCGGTTCACCAACCGTACCAAGCAAGCGTAAACTTTTGCGACTTGTTTTAGTGACAGGATCATTTCCTTCTCGCATCAGTGCTCGAATCGCTGTAGGAGCTGTATAAAAAACATTAACCTGATGTTTGTCGACTACTTCCCAGAAGCGTGATGCGCTTGGATAGTTTGGAACACCTTCAAACGAAATAGTTGTGCCACCGATAGCAAGTGGCCCATAAACAAGATAGCTATGACCGGTTACCCAGCCAACATCTGCTGTACACCAGAAGATATCACCATCGTGTAAATCGAAAGTATACTTGGTAGTCATAGCGGCATAGAGAATATAACCACCAGTTGTATGTAGTACACCTTTAGGTTTACCGGTTGAGCCGGAAGTGTAGAGGATGAATAAAGGATCTTCTGCATCCATTTGTTCTGGTGGGCAATCCGCTGAAGCATCAGCCATCAGATCGTGGTACCAAACATCAATTTTGTCATTCCAGTCTATGTCGCCACCAGTACGTTTAACAGTGAGTACGGTGTGCACGTTGGGGCATTGTTCAACGGCTTTATCGGTATTGGCTTTAAGTGGAATTTTTTTGCTACCGCGAACACCTTCATCGGCAGTAATAACAATCTGACAGTCAGAGTCGAGAATACGATCCTTAAGCGATTCTGGAGAAAAACCACCGAATACAACTGAATGTACGGCACCTATACGAGTACAGGCCAACATGGCGTAAGCAGCTTCTGGAATCATTGGCATATAAATACAAACCCGATCACCTTTTTTAACGCCACGTGCTTTTAAAATATTACCAAACTTGCTGACTTCCTGATGCAATTCTTTATAGGTTATTTTTTTATCATCATTGGGATCATCACCTTCCCAGATAATGGCAACCTGATCACCACGTGTTTCGAGATGACGGTCGATACAGTTGTAACTGATATTAAGTTTGGCACCTTCGAACCAGCGGATATGTCCTTTTGAATAATCCCAATCTAAAACATTTTGCCAGGGGGTATACCAGTCGATAAAGTCATTTGCCTGTTCCGACCAAAAGCTTTCAGGGTCTGTGATAGATTGTTGATACATTTCATTATATTGAGCTTCGGTAATGTGTGTGCTGGCCGAAAAATTATCTTTTACAGGGTAGATCTTAGACTCTGACATGGGTGCTCCTTACAATAGCTATAACGCTATTTATTTTTATAAACTTTACTGTAAGTTATTGAATTTTAGTTGTATTATTTTAGCTTATATTGCTGTATTTAATCGGTATTTTAGGTGCAGGTCAATACTATTTTATGTTGAAGAAATAGCTATTTAATTTGAGGGCAGAGTTTTACGGTAATGACTATCAAGCAGGTTGATATGGCGCTGTAAGTCGGCTGCGAAGTCTGCTGTAAGTGAATGAAACATACAGCCAATGCGTTGACCGGCAGTTGGATCATCAAACTTTAATGGTAAAGTGTTTTGTACAGTCAAACTTGTTGTGCAGCTAAGCTCGTCGTTGAAGATAAGGTTAATATTAATAAACTCATCGCCGGCTTCTACTTTTAATGCAAACTCTTCATCCTCAATAGCAATGCCGCCGCCACTGACATCAATGATACGATATTCTTCGATATCGCCATCTTCATTTTTAACCTGACAGAGAGCATTAGCACTTAGTGGTATGTGAACACGAAAATGTTCACGGCGTTGTACCCATAAAATTTCATCAGGGATAGCACAGGCAAAAAATTGCTGTCCTTTGAATTTAGCAGTTTGAATAGATTGGGTGTTAAACTGTGACGTAATACCAAGGTGCTTTGTTTTAAATACAATGTGATCTGCCGCGGTAATTTTTTTATTTAATGACTGATCATTGCTAATATCCAGCACCAGTATATTTTTGTCACGTAATACATCAACAATGCCAGTTAAGAAAAAGTCATTACCGCTATTAAAGTACCCGGTGATTGAGGATTTACTTTTGCCAAGTAATTTTAATTTTTGAACAATTTCGCCTTTACCTTTAAGAAAATATTTTTCAATGTCGGCAATATTTTCCAGCTCATCGTCGTTTGTCGTTGCCGGGGTAGTCGATGGGTTATTCGAATCGATATCAGTCATACTTAAATTATTTATTTTATTTAATTAATAGTAATCGAAAATGGAGTTTGATGCTATTTATGTTGCCCTTTAATCACTCACTGGGCTGTAAACATTTTGTTTTTGTGGGATTTTATTCAACTCCCAGTGTGAGAATGTCCATTTCCATATCTTATTTATATCTTGATGTTGCAGTTCATTCGGTGGTTGTTGTCCCAATATTTGCAGTATTTGAAAGATAACCTTATTGGCGGGTTCAGTCGCTATGTCTTTGGCGGCGGACAACTTGCTTAATTTAAGTCCTTGCTGACTAATTGCAACAGGAATATGAGCATATTCGGGTGAATGTAAGCCTAGCGCCTGTTGAATCATTTTCTGATTAAAGCTCGACTCGAATAAGTCATATCCACGCACAACTTGACTAATATCCTGGATACTATCGTCTATGGCGACTGCAAGTTGGTATGAATAAAAGCCATCGGCACGTTTAAGTATAAAATCACCACATGTCTTGCTTAAATCAAGACTGTGTTTACCTTGAATAGCATCTTCGATCAATAAAACAGAATCTTCAACTTTAAAGCGAACTGCACGGGCGGGTTTGCCATTTAAACCAGTGCGACAAGTGCCTGGGTAGAGGTTAGGTGCTGTTGTATTTAATTTGTTTTCCTGACTTATATCTTTACGGGAACAACCACAAAAGTAAGCCTGTTCAGTATTTAACAAAGTTTGAAGATAATGTTGGTAATAGTCCTGGCGTTGGCTTTGATAGCTTAAATTGTCCCATTCAAAACCGAAATCTTTAAGTGTTTTAATAATGTGTTTACTTGAGCCGGCAACTTCACGGGGTGGATCGATATCTTCAATGCGTAGCCACCATTCGCCATTTTGTTGCCTGGCCTGCAGGTAACTGGCGGTTGCCGCTAGCAGAGAACCAAAATGAAGGTGGCCTGAAGGCGAGGGGGCAAATCGACCGCGGTAGATTTTTATCTCTGAACTATGGCGCATTAGTTTTTACAGATTCATTAAAAATGTCCGAATTTTTAAAGTTTTTAGTCATTCGAACCGCTATTAAAAAGTATAAATATTGGAGGAAATGTTGTGTCAAATATACCCGATGAGGAAGTTCACGTCATTCAGGGGATAAAAGAAGATGGTGGAAAACTACGTCCAAGTGACTGGATTGAGCGCTTATCTTCTACTTTAGCCAGTTTTGGTGCCGATCAGCGCTTAAAATACGACGAATGTGTTCAGCCCTGTATCATGAATGGAGAAAAATGCCTGGTGGTAGCCCGTGGCTTATCAAACAAAAACCCAGCAATGTACGAATTTGTAATGAATTTTGCCAAAGGGAATAAATTGCAAATTATGACCGACCGCCGCTCGGGCGATCGGGCACTTAAAGCAAGTTAAATCCTGTAGGATTCAGGTTTACTAGCGGCGTTGACGCTCGCGGATTTCTTCAAGACTCTTGCAGTCGATACACAAATTAGCCGTTGGTCGTGCTTCAAGACGACGAACACCAATTTCAATGCCGCAGTCCTCACAGTAACCGTAATCACCACTTTCAAGGTTTGCCAGAGATTCATCAATTTTCTTGATTAGCTTTCGCTCACGGTCTCGTGTACGTAATTCCATCGCAAACTCAGACTCCTGGCTTGCACGGTCATTAGGATCGGGGAAATTAGCTGCTTCGTCCTGCATATGGTGTACAGTGCGGTCAACTTCCTGCATCAGGCCCTGTTTCCACTCATTTAAAATCTCAATGAAATGAGCTGTTTGCTCTTCATTCATGTAGTCTTCACCTTTAACTATATTATAAGGTGTGAAGCTATGAACCTCATCGACCGAAGCCCGGCGGCGAGCGGGTGCTTTTTTAGCCGAGGTTTTCTTTTTAGCGGTCGTTTTTTTCTTGGCAACCTTCTTTTTAGCTGGCGTTTTTTTCGCGACAGCCTTTTTCTTGGCAACCTTTTTCTTAGTGACCTTTTTCTTCGCCGTGGTTTTCTTAGCGGCTGTTTTTTTCTTGGCAACCTTCTTTTTGGCAACGGCTTTTTTCTTAGACGTGGCTTTTTTTGCTGTTTTTTTCTTCACTGCCATGCGACAAATTCTCCAACATTTTAATTTATCTGCCCAAACTCAGAGTTAATCAAAGCTAAAAGCAAAATCGACGCGATTTAATACCAGAATCTACCACCAGAAGCAACTAAAACCATAGTAATAGTTCAAATTTTATCAAAATAAATCACGCAAAAATACTGTAACTTATTGTATTTTATGGGATAATTACCATATTCGATTTTAATAATTTATTTCCTGGGCTGTAAATATTATGACAACGTTAAAGGCGTTAATTTTTGATGTGGATGGTACTCTGGCGGATACCGAACGTGATGGCCACCGAGTGGCTTTTAACCAGGCTTTTGAAGAAGCCGGTCTGGATTGGCGGTGGTCCGTTGATGAATACGGCAAGTTACTGGAAGTGACTGGTGGTAAGGAACGTATTAAACACTTTCTTAGTTTAAAACATCCAGCGTTTTTAGCTGAGAAGCAGCAGGATGGGAGTCTCGATGAACTGGTTAAGACCTTACACGCACGAAAAACATACTTTTATACTAAGTTATTATCTGAAGGGGCGATACCGCTACGAACAGGTGTTAAGCGCTTACTCGATGAAGCGCGTCAACAAGGCTTCCGTCTAGCGATAGCAACGACAACGACACCTGAGAACGTAACAAGCCTGTTAGAAAGTACGTTGGGTAAAGAATCAATTGACTGGTTTGAAGTGATTGCAGCAGGTGATATTGTGCCAGCGAAAAAACCAGCAGCCGATATTTATGACTATGCTTTAGAGCAAATGAACTTAAAAGCAGATGAATGTCTGGCGTTTGAAGATTCATCAAATGGGATTCGGTCATCATTGGGTGCTAAATTAAAAACGATTATCACGCAGAACCATTATACTGAAGATCATGATTTTAGGGATGCAGCCGTAGTATTAGATCATCTTGGTGAACCTGATGATAGCTGCACCTGTATCGCGGGTAATATTGATCATGCGAAATATATTTCAACTGATGTACTAACAAAATTATTTGCAGCTTAATGAGTACTTAAAACAAACGTGAGAGCAATTTCTAAACGAGCCGAGGCTATTCAGCCATTTCATGTAATGAAGTTACTGGCGCGTGCGCGTGAGTTAGAGGCACAAGGTAAAAGTATTATCCACATGGAAGTGGGAGAACCCGATTTTAATACACCGCAGCCTGTAATTGATGCAGGTGCAAAAGCGATTCAAAGTGGTGCTGTTCACTATACGCCTGCAACAGGCTTGCCTGAGTTACGTGAAGCGATTGCTAAATATTATTTACAGCAATTTAAGGTTAATGTTTCACCTGAACGAATCGTTGTTACACCGGGTGCTTCGGGCGCGTTAATGTTGGCATTGTCTGCCATTATTGAAGCGGGCGATTCTGTTATTCTGACTGACCCAGGTTACCCCTGTAATCGAAACTTTGTCACTTTGCTTGAAGGTACCCCTCAGTTAGTTAATGTTAACGAAGATACTGAATTTCAGTTAACTGCAGAATTATTAAAAAAACATTGGCATGAGAAAACTAACGCAGTTTTATTAGCCTCACCTTCAAACCCAACGGGTACAACGCTATCTGAAAATCATCTTTCAGATATAATTAAATTTGTTAACCAAAAAAATGCCAGTGTACTGGTGGATGAAATTTATCAGGGGCTGGTTTATGAAGGCCAACCTCATACTGCACTATCGCTTTCAGAAGATGTATTTGTTTTAAACAGCTTTTCAAAATATTTTTCAATGACAGGCTGGCGTGTTGGCTGGATGGTGGTACCGGAAAATTTTATTACGGTTGTTGATAATATCGCACAAAATATTTTTTTAGCCGCACCTACACCTGCGCAACATGCCGCACTCGCTGCGTTTAAACCAGAAACGATTGAAATTCTTGAGCAGCGACGTAAGGAGTTCAAACAACGTCGGGATTATCTATTAGAAGAATTACCAAAGCTTGGGTTTAAAATACTGGTAAAACCAGAAGGCGCCTTTTATATTTATGCGAACTGTGAAGCATTAACCGGTAATAGTTATCAGTTTGTTGAACAATGTCTGGAAGAGGTTGGCGTAGCTATCACACCAGGGATTGATTTTGGCACAAACAAAGCAGAAAAACATGTTCGCTTTGCTTATACAACATCGTTGGAAAATTTAGAAGAAGCTGTAAAACGTTTGAAGAAATTCATAAAATAACGTTTAACATTCTAACGCGTAATAAGCGGATTAGAATCTTCAGTCTTTTTTGCATCATCATTATTAAATGACTTCACTGCCATAATGGTTGCGCCAGCAACGGAAACCGGCATCACTAAAAAATTTAACACGGGAATCATAGTAGCAACTGTAGCGCTGCCGCCAAAGCCAAGGGATAGCATTTTATATTTCGATAAGGTGTAACGTATTTTAGAAAAATTATAACCGCGATTGCCTAAAGGATAGTCTGCATACTGCAAGGTTAACATCCATGCGCTAAATAGAACCCACAAAATAGGGCTTGCGACGTTGATAACAGGGATAAAAGAAATAATGAGTAAAGGAATAGCCCAGACAATAAAATAAAGAATTTTTTGTAGTTCGCCAGCGAGTGATTCGATAACAATTTTAACAATGCTGGTACGAGGATCGATAGGCTGTTTGCCAGTTAACTTATTTTCTACAGCGGCGGCAAGGTATGCGTTAAATGGTGCGCCAACAATATTGGCAACCATAGTAAAACCAAAAAAAATAATAATGAGAGCGACAGCTGCAAACAATAACCATAACAGGCCAATAAACCACTCAAAAATACCACTCATGAAATCAGGTAACCAGCTGGGTGTGTCAGGAGTGAGCCATGCAATTAAGGTCTCATATTGTGTGGCAAGAAAATAAATGCCACCGATAAATAAAACAATATTAATTAGAAAGGGGATAACAACGTATTTTTTAATCTCGTCTGAGAATATCATTGGTATTCCCTGAAAAAAATATTGTATACCTGATATCGGATTACGTGACATAACTAATTCCTTAAGCAATTGGGCACTTTGTGAAAATTATCTGATTTCTCGTTATGACTGCTTCAACTATCATAACCTTGTTTTGCCAACAACGCAGCTCCAAATGCCGCATGGTTGTTTAATGCATCATACACTGGGATTTTTAAATGTTGATGACGAATTTGTGTCCAGGCTTTATTAACTGTGCCGCCACCAATGCTGAACAAACGAGCCGGTGCTGGCGCACCAAGTTGTTGTAATTTTTTATAGCCTTGTTGTTCTATCGATGCGATTCCTTCGAGCATGCCCTGAAAAAATAGAGCATCATTATCTGGTTTTGGTGTTAGACAGGGTTGCCGTTCTGGATCGTTTGCCGGAAAGCGTTCGCCAGCTTGTAGTAATGGGTAATAGTTAAGACCCGTTGACTGTTCAGGTTTAAGTTCGGCTTCAAGTGCAGACATTGTTTTATCATCAAAATAGTGACGTAACACGGCTCCACCACTATTGGATGCACCACCAACCAGCCAGTTTTTTCCAAGCGGCTGGCTATAAATACCTTCAGCAGATGAAAAAACCGGTTTGTCTGAAATAATTTTTAGTACAAGTGTGCTGCCGAGAGAGGTAACTGCATCACCAATATTATTGGCACCCGTTGCTAATAAGGCAGCGGTGCTGTCGGTTGTGCCACTGACCATTTGTATATTTGGGTTAAAGCCAAACTTTTCGATAGCACTTTTATCAAGTTGGCCAACCCTTGTACCTGCTGATGTTACTTCAGGTAATTGTTGCAGTTTTATACCGAGTGATTGAAACCAGTCTGGCCATTGTTTTAGTTCAGGATCGTATCCAGTTTTAAGTGCGTTGTTACTGTCTGACTGGTTAAAGCGTTGGGTTAATTGACCCGTCAACCAGTCAGCCTGATGAACAATAAAAAAGTCTTCACTTAAGCTAATATTGTCTAACAGCCAAAGTGCTTTTGCTAATCCTGATGTGGCAGAGCAGGCGATGGAATCTTTAGGTGCAAACTGCTTAATCTTATCGACGAAGCTTGCTGCGCGCTGATCGTTATACATCAAGCCGGTGCTTAAGGGCTGGCCTTGTTTGTTTACCAGTAGCACAGTGCCCGAGGTGGCATCGATAGAAATACTGGCAATTTGTTTAAAGTTACACTGGCCAGAGAGTTCAGTGAGTACAGCCTGTAATGTCGCCCACCATATTTGAGGTTGTTGTTCAAAATACTGAGGCTGAGGTTGCTCCGGCGCTGGCATGTCTTTTATGCATGTTGCCAGAACAGACAAGTCAGAATCAATGACTACAGCACGGATACCGGATGTGCCGACATCAATACCTAAGAAGGTTGGTGAATCATTTTCAGGAGAATCTTTTTGCGAATGGCTCATTATATTTTTAAGAGAATAGCCCCTGCCTGGTTGTTAATATTAGGGCAGGTAAACCGCAGGCTTACTTTCCCAGCCAGGTTGTTGGTGCTCAACGACAACATTAGTGTAAATACCCCCGCGCACGTTGAATTTTGCTGTTAAGCGCATAAAACGTGGCCCACAGGCACGTACCAGGTCATCAAGGATTTGGTTGGTGACAGCTTCATGAAAAGCACCTTCTTCTCTAAATGACCAGACATAGAGCTTAAGTGACTTTAACTCGATGCAATGTCGGTCTGGCACGTATTCAATATGCAGTGTAGCGAAATCCGGTTGGCCAGTTTTCGGGCAAAGACAGGTGAATTCAGGCACGTCAATACGAATAGTGTAATCACGTTCGTGCATTGGGTTTTCAAAGGTTTCAAGGTTACGCGTTGGCTGTGTAGTCATGGATTCTGCTTTTAGATTTGAGGTTAGTTTCAGCGCGAAGTTTACGGGCGCGGCCGGTTAACATCAAGTCTTGTTCCTGTAAAAACGGATAAAGATTAGAATGTAAATATATACTACCTGAATTACAACAAATCAATTACTTATAGCAGTATCTTATTAACTTGCTGGAACTATAAAATTACAGTCGTAATCTTGTTGAAATATTTTTGTGATTTAAGCAAAAAAACTGCTCTGTCAATCTTGTGTCTTTGGCCGCTGATCGGTATCGTCTGCGCATGCATTTATCAAAATTAAAATTATCCGGATTTAAATCCTTTGTAGACCCAACCACTGTCCCTTTCCCTAGCAAATTAATAGGTGTAGTGGGCCCCAATGGTTGTGGAAAGTCGAATATTATTGATGCTGTACGCTGGGTAATGGGGGAATCATCTGCCAAGCATTTGCGTGGTGACTCGATGGCCGATGTTATCTTTAGTGGATCAACCTCTCGCAAACCGGTTGGGCAGGCATCGGTAGAGCTTGTATTTGATAACAGTGATGGTTCGCTGGGCGGTGAGTACGCAAAGTACAATGAAATCTCAGTTAAGCGGTCTGTATCGCGCGATGGTCAGTCGCAGTATTACCTTAATAATACAAAATGCCGACGTCGTGATATTACTGACATCTTTCTGGGGACAGGTCTGGGACCTCGTAGTTATGCAATTATCGAGCAGGGCACTATCTCGCGAATTATTGAAGCCAAACCAGAAGAATTGCGCGTTTTTCTGGAAGAAGCTGCGGGTATCTCCAAGTATAAAGAGCGTCGTCGAGAAACTGTTAATCGTATTAAACACACACGCGATAATCTGGATAGACTAAACGATTTACGTGAAGAGCTGGATAAACAACTAGCAAGGTTAAAGCGTCAGTCTCGCACAGCAGAGCGTTATAAGGTGTTGCGTGAGGAAGAACGTTTAAATAAGGGCCAGTTACAGGCTTTGCGTTGGCAGGATCTTAATGAGAGTTATCAGCAAACAGAAGCGCTTATATCAAAACAGCAAATAGCCGCTGAAGGTGTGGTTGCTAAGCAGCGCTCAGTAGAGACGGACATTGAAAAACAACGTCAGGAACATACAGCGGCAACAGATACTTTTAACCAGATTCAGAGCCGTTTTTATAGTGTAGGTTCAGATATTGCTCGCCTGGAACAATCAATACAGCATGCTAAAGAACGTCGCCAGCAAATTCAAAATGACATTCGTCAGGTTGAAAATGAATTGAACCAGGCTCAGGCGCAATTAAATATCGACCGCCAAAGAATTGAGTCACTCGAAAAAGAGCGTGGTGAGTTAGAGCCACAACTTAACCAACTTGAACAAGCAGCTCAACAGTCTGCTAAAGAGTTTAGTGACTCGGAACAGGCCATGCAGCAATGGCAGTCTTCCTGGGATGAATTGAACAAGCTATCAATGGAGCCGGCTCAAACGGCTGAGGTACAACGCACTCACATTGAAAACTTTGATAAAACCATTTCGGAGTTAATGCAACGCAAGGAAAAGCTTGAGCAGGAACTGCATAGCATTTCACCGGAAACATTTAATCAGGAAATTAGTGCCTTACAGCAACAGGTTGAATCCATAACTATGGAAACCGAGTCGCATAAAAGTTCATTGGAAAGTTCACAACAACAAATAACTCAAACACGTGAAGAAATTGTTTCACTTAATAATGCGTTACATAGCAAACGAGATGATCTGCAGTCTATTCGTGGACGTTGCAGTTCTCTAGAAGCATTACAGCAAGCTGCGTTAGGGAAGGAAGATTCTGATTTAAATCAGTGGCTGAATACACAAGCCCTGAATGATGCGCCTCGTTTAGCAGAAGAACTTAATGTAGAGCCAGGTTGGGAGCGTGCCGTTGAAAGTGTTCTGGGGCATTATCTGCAAGCGATTTGTATTGATGATATGTCCTCAATTGCAAGTCAGTTAACCAGTCTGGAAAATGGCAGTATCGCGTTGTTTGATACTGCAACGATTCAGTCCAGCGTATCTTCTACAGAAAATGCTTTGCTCGATAAAGTAAAATCAAATTACGACTTAAAATCTGTACTAGGAGACGTGGTAGCGGCTAATTCACTGGATGAGGCTTTAGCACTACGAGCAGGCCTTTCGTCGCATCAGTCTGTCATTACACCGGAAGGTATCTGGTTAGGCCAGAACTGGATCCGTTATGTTAAAAGCGATGCCTCTGAGTCAGGTATTATTCAACGTGAACAGGAAATTAAAACCCTTCACCAGGGAATTGATAGTTTAGATGCGGATGTTAAATCGTTACAGGCAAAACTAGAACAGCAACAGCAACAGCTTAAAAATGGTGAGTCAGAACGTGATTCTCATCAAGCTAGCCTGAACCAGGCAACCCGACAGCTTGCTGATGTGCAGGCACAGCTTAACGCGAAAAAAACAAACCGTCAGCAAGTCGAGTCACGCCAACAAAACTTACAAACTGAATTTGCTCAGGCTGAGGAAAAAATTAATCAGGCCAAATCTGACTCGAGTGATGCACGTGGGCAATTGCAACATGCTCTGGATAAAATGGCAGAGTTTGAGAAAAAACGTAATGATTTAAGTCAGCAACGTGATGTCATCAACGAACAGCATGGGCAACGCCGAACAAAAGCAAACGAAGACAGAGAAGCTTTGCAGACTGTTAAAATTCGTGTCGAAACATTAAGAACAGAGCTTTCGTCTACTCAGCAAACGCTTGAACGTATGGAGTCTCAACTTGGACAACTAACATCGCGTCGCGATGAGTTAAACAAGTCATTTGAAGATGGTGAGGCACCTCTCTCGGATATGGCAAAAGAAATTGAACAGCAACTTGCTAAGCGTGTTGAAATTGAAAATGAAATGACACAAGCACGCAAGGTAATGGAAGATATTGAGCAACAACTTCAGAGTCTGGAAGAGTTACGCTCAAAAGTTGAACAGGAGCATGAGGAAGCAAGAAATGTTCTTGAGCAAACTAGAATTAACTGGCAAGAGCAAAAAGTACGTCGACAAACAATTGAAGAGCAGGTTATCGAAGCCGGTTTTGAATTAAAAGCTCTGATTCAGGAAATGCCTGAAGAAGCAAACATCGAAGCATGGCAAACGATTGTTGAAGAATTAGAAGGCAAGATACATCGTCTTGGCCCGATTAACCTCGCGGCAATTGAAGAGTTTGAGCAGGAATCTGAACGTAAAGAGTACCTTGATGCTCAGAATGAAGATCTGGTTGAAGCGTTAAAAACATTAGAAGACGCTATTGGCAAGATTGATCGTGAAACACGAACCCGATTCAGTGATACTTTTGATAAAGTGAATGCCAAGCTTAAAGATTTATTCCCACGTTTATTTGGTGGTGGCCATGCTTATCTTGAATTAACGGGTGAAGATATTCTGGAAGCAGGCGTTACCGTTATGGCACGTCCCCCCGGAAAGCGTAATAGTACTATTCATTTACTATCCGGTGGTGAAAAAGCACTGACGGCAGTTGCAATGGTGTTTGCAATATTTGAATTGAATCCTGCACCATTCTGTATGCTCGATGAGGTTGACGCACCACTTGATGATGCGAATGTTGGTCGCTATTCACAACTTGTGAAGCATATGTCAGATCGCATTCAGTTTATCTTTATTACACATAATAAAGTAACAATGGAAATAGCCGATCACCTGGCAGGTGTAACTATGTCAGAACCTGGTGTATCTAGAATGGTTGCGGTAGATGTGGATGAGGCGGTTGAGCTGGCAGCTGTTTAGATTTTTAAACTATAAAATGTAGTTCGAGTATGATAGTACTATGAATACTTTACGTATTATATTAATAATCATTGGCGTTGTTTTTATAATCGGAATTTATTTCTATCAAACTCGAACATCTTCAGATAATAAAAAAAAACAATTCCTGAATTTGCTTCTTAGTAAATTAAAATCATTGACTGCCAATCTGGTTGCAATAACCAGGCAAAGTATTCCTCGAGTGAAATCTCTTTTTGACTTGTCGAGCGAACAGCAATCCCAGCAAGAAGCACCAAGAAACCAGGAGACATTAACCAGTGAGCAACTTGCTGAAATGAGTAGTATGGTGGCTAATAAAGCGAGTATCAAAACTGAAAAGCAGTCAGATTTAAATATTGAAAACAGGATGAATGATGAGGTTGATACGGTTTCAGTCGAGCACGGACAACCAGTAAATGTGGCAAAGGGTGATGAGCTTCTAATTACTTTCACCGTATTACCTAAACCAGGCTTCAGTTTTTCTGGTAACGAAATTTTGTTGGCTTGTCAGGCTGCAGGACTGCAGTTAGGTGAATATAATATTTTTCATCGATATGCACTGGTTGGAGATAAAGTGTTAATGATCCCTGTTTGTAGCCTGGTTAATTCTTTTGAGCCGGGTTATTTTGATAAGAATGCGATGTCAGACTTTACAACTGAAGGTTTGTCATTATTTATGCAGTTACCCGGTCCGGTTGATGGCAGGGAGGCATTTAAGATTTTAATGGAAGTGTCTGAAAAATTGGCAGTTAATTTAAATGCGACCATTTGTGATGAGACGCGAAGTGTTTTAACAACGCAAACTATTAGTCACTTAAAAGAAAAAGTTGAAAACTATCGTTTTAAGTTAAAAATGAACTCATTGAAGCACCGTTAATTTTAGAACGGATATTTCGTTTAAACACCCTCTATTTTTAAACAAGGTTTATTGTTTATGTCGTCTGTGTCAAACAAAATAAATACATTAAAAGAAGAAATTAATGAGCATAATTATCGCTATTATGTATTAGATGATCCTGAAATTTCTGATAGCGCTTATGATAAGCTTTTACGTGAGCTGCAATCGTTAGAGTCGGAACATCCCGAACTAATAACCCCCGACTCACCAACACAGCGTGTGGGTGCTACACCTTTAGATGCATTCAAGTCAGTTAAGCATGAAATGCCAATGCTGTCTTTGTCGAATGCTTTCTCCAATGAGGAGTTTGCTGACTTCGATCAACGTATTGTTGATTTGTTAAAAAAGAAAGGTTTGGCTAGTGATAAAAAAATTGAATATGCAGCTGAACCAAAACTGGATGGCCTGGCGATTAGTTTATTATATGAAAATGGCATGTTAGTAAGAGGTGCTACTCGTGGTGATGGTGAAACAGGTGAAGACGTAACGCAAAACATTCGAACCATTGAAACTATACCACTTAAGTTATTGGGCGAAAATTTTCCTTCGCGTTTAGAGGTGAGAGGGGAAGTGATAATGACCAGTGATGGGTTTGATAAATTAAATCAAATACAGCGAAAAAATAACGAAAAATTATTTGCAAACCCACGTAATGCAGCAGCAGGCTCACTTCGTCAACTGGATTCGAAAATTACTGCAACCCGTCCTCTGGCATTTTATTGTTATGGGATGGGAATTATTTCTGAGGACGTTGAATTACCTGATACGCATAGTAAATTGATGTCTTTATTAAAATCATGGGGCATGCGAACTAACCCGGAAAGTCAGGTTGTTAAAGGTGCGGATGGCGCGAATAAATATTATGAAAAGTTAGCAAAAAAGCGGGATTCATTGGCTTATGAAATCGATGGAATTGTTTACAAGGTCGATAATATCGATTACCAACAGCAGCTTGGATTTGTCGCACGTGCTCCGCGTTGGGCAATAGCTAGAAAATTTCCTGCACATGAAGAAATGACAAAAGTGCTCGGTATTGATGTACAGGTTGGAAGAACCGGTGCATTAACACCAGTAGCAAGGTTGGAACCTGTTTTTGTAGGAGGTGTAACCGTAAGCAACGCAACCTTACATAATCAGGATGAAATTGAACGGCTTGATATTCGAGTTGGCGACACTGTTGTTATTCGTAGAGCAGGTGATGTTATTCCTCAGGTTGTTAATGTTGTAAAAAGTAAGCGTGAAGGTAAACCACGTAAATTTAAAATGCCAACACATTGTCCGGTGTGTGGTTCAGACACTTTACGTAATGAAGATGAAGCTGCAACATTTTGTACAGGTGGATTGTTTTGTGAAGAGCAAGCTAAACAAGCCATTATTCATTTTGCGTCACGTAAAGCGATGAATATTGATGGTTTGGGAGATAAGCTTATTGAAGCGCTTGTTGATAAAGGCTTGATAAAAACAAGTCCTGATCTTTACTCTTTGACACATGCTCAACTTGCTGGTCTAGACAGAATGGGTGATAAATCAGCTGCAAATTTATTGCAAGCATTGGAGCAGTCTAAGCAAACAACGCTGGCTCGCTTTATTTTTTCTTTAGGTATACACGACGTAGGAGAAACAACCGCGAAGACTTTAGCCGACCATTTCCAGTCGTTGGAAGAACTTGAGGCTGCAAGTATCGAAGAGTTGCTGGAAATTCGTGACGTCGGACCGGTTGTTGCGAAAAATATTCTGGCTTTCTTTCGGCAATCGCACAACCGTGAAGTACTTGAAGCACTATTAGCCAAAGGTATCCATTGGCCAGCATATGAAAAGCTTCAACAACAAGAGCAAACTCTTCAGGGGCAAACTTTTGTCATTACTGGAACGCTTTCAGAAATGTCTCGGGATGATGCCAAGCAGGCTTTACAGGCGCGAGGGGCAAAAGTGACTGGCAGTGTGTCAAAGAATACGGATTACGTTATTGCGGGTGAAAAGCCGGGTTCAAAGGTTGAGAAAGCTGAGAAATTAGGCGTAAAAATTCTTTCTGAGGAACAATTTAAGGTGTTAATTTCTAGCTAACTTGTTGAATATGTTCGAATAACTTAGAAAGTGTGATGTTTATCACAAATCGGCTATAATTTAACCATATTTGAATTTTTAAATGGATAGGAGTGATGCAAATGGAACAAGCTTACAATGGGCCTGAACGGCGAATTGAACAACGAAGAAAGAACCCGGATCGACGCGACATGCTTCGATTTGAACCAAGCAAAACCCCTCGACGTTCTGGAAAAGATCGGCGTGTAAAAAGTATTTGGGATGATAGAAACGGCTTTTAATTGAGCTTAAAGCCAGAGCACCACTAAAAAAGCCATTACCTATTATTATAATTGGGTAATGGCTTTTTTTTATGAGCTGTTTTTTTATTTATTGACTTTAATTTTTGCAGATTTTCTGAGTTTTAGCAGATATTCCTGTAACTTCTTATTCTGCATGATAGCGCGTACCTGAGGTTTGATGTCTTTAAACTTAGGTGGATCCATCTTGCGAGTATCTTCAAGTTTAATAACATGCCAGCCAAATTTAGTCTTTACAGGTTTTTGGCTGTAAGTTCCTTTTTTCATGCCAGCAACAGCTTTTGAAAATTCAGGTACCATCTGACGCGCATTAAACCAACCGAGGTCACCACCGTTTTTACCAGTCGGGCCGGTAGAGTGAGCTTTTGCAAGCTTAATGAATTCTTTACCATTACCTAATTCTTTAATTACTGACTTCGCTTTGCCTTCATCCTTTAGAAGAATGTGACGTGCTTTATATTCTTTTACATTTGCCGCTTTCACTCTGCGGTCGTATTCAACTTTAAGCTCAGTATCGGTAATAGGTGTTGCAAGCATTGTTTTACGAATGGCATGTTTAATTAATAAATCGATACGGTGCTGTTTAAGCTGGAAAAGGATGTCTTTATCTTTATCAAGCTTTTGCTTAAGCGCATCTTGAAACATTAATTCGCGGTTAACGAGTTCCTGTATCAAAGCTTCTCGATTTTTTGATGCATCATATTTTGGGTCTTGTTTTTTCTTATGTTCGACATAAGCATCAAAGGTTTTTTTATCAATGGATTTGCCATTGACTGTCGCAACAGCGCCTTTTGCAGCAAGTGCATTAAAACTCGTTAAAGTAAAAACTGCACTAAGGGCGAGTGCTGTTAATCGAGTTTTGGTAATTGAAATTTTTCTTTCTGACATAGTTTTGTCCTTAACTGTTTTGAAAGGTAAGATTAACTTATGGTAATACTTTTTTAAAGGGTTTAACTGTGACCTGTTTATAAACACCAGCCTTAATGTAAGGGTCAGCATTTGCCCATGATTGAGCAGTTTCGAAACTATCAAATTCAGCGACTATTAATGAGCCACTAAAGCCAGCAGGGCCAGGGTCTTCACTATCAATGGTTGGGTGTGGACCAGCCAAAATAAGCATGCCTTTTTCTTTTAACTCCTGTAAGCGAGCTACGTGGTCAGGGCGTGCGGTTAGTCTTTTATCCAGACTGTTTGGGTTATCTTCTGCAATAATGGCGTATAGCATAAGCTTGTTTTATTCTTCTGTATTTTGAGGGGCAGCTTCCATATCTTCTTCACTCATAAACCTTGAAAGATATATGCCTTGAAGAATAACAAATAACAGGGTCAGTCCTAATATGCCGAAAAGTTTAAAGTCTACCCAAATATCAAAGCTGTAAAAATGTGCAACCAGAAGATTAATAACGCCAGTCAGGAAAAAGAACATAACCCATGAAATACTTAATCGATTCCATGCCATGTCAGGCATTGTAATACTGGCTTGCATCATACGCTTGACCAAAGGTGTTTTGCTGCCAATAAAATGACTTGCATAGAAAACAGCAGCAAATAACCAGTTTGCAATAGTTACTTTCCAGATAAGAAACTGTGGTTCTTTAAAGTAAATCGTTGCTCCACCAAAAACGATCACAAGCACTAAAGTAATAATGTGCATCTTTTCAAGTTTTTTATGGCGTAACCAGTTGTATGCAACTTGTAACAAGGTTGCAATCATAAGTGCGGCAGCGGCAGCTATCATTCCTTCGGTTTGATCTTCATATGATTTAAAGACAGCAAAGAAAATAACAACAGGGAAAAAATCAAATAAAAACTTCATGGTATTTTTACAACTATTTTGTTTATGTTCGTTTTGTAGACAATCGTTTACAAATTAGGTTTAAATAATTTTTAGATAGTAACATGAATTATTTAAAAGACACATGTTTTCTCATTATTAATAAACCCGGATTCAGCTCAGACAGCCCTGTTTATTTGCTGTAAAATGTGCAGTTATTATGTTGTTGTCATACGATCTTCATTCTCATTCATCCGCTTCTGATGGCAGTCTGGAACCAGCTGAGCTGGTGAGTTTTGCTCATCAACAGGGGGTGAATGTGCTTGCATTAACTGATCACGATATTACAGCGGGTATAACCGAGGCCAGATATGCTGCTGAAAAGCTTGGTATGCAATTGATAGCGGGTGTAGAAATTTCCGTGTTATGGCGAAAGCAAACGCTGCATATACTTGGACTGAACATTGATCATGACAATGAAACTTTGCAGGCAGGTTTAGCAAAGATACGGCAGGCGAGAGCTGTCAGAGCGATTGAGATTGGCAAACGTTTAGAGAAAGCGGGCGTTTCTGATGCCTATGAGCAGGCAAAAGCCATATCCAACGGAGAAAATGTAACACGTACACACTTTGCTAAAGTAATCATCGATAGTGGCTTTGCCAAAGATATGAAGCAAGTCTTTAAGCGTTATTTGGTTCAGGGCAAACCCGGTTACGTGGCCGGTGAGTGGGCTGAAATGCCAGAGGCACTGGAATGGATTAAAAATGCTGGTGGGATCAGTGTTATAGCGCATCCGGCACGTTATCGTTTGTCTGCAACTAAAATGCGACTGATGATTGAAGAATTCATGTCTGCTGGTGGTCAAGGTATAGAGGTTATTTCAGGTAGCCACAGCCAGGATGAGTCACAACGTATTGCTGCTTTGGCACGGCAATATAGCTTGTTAGCTTCTCGAGGTTCTGATTTTCACGATCCAGCTATACCTTATATAAATATGAAAACCCTGCCTCCTTTGCCTTCCGGTTTAACCCCAATATGGGAGAGTTGGTAGGTGAGTCAGTTTTTTCAAATTCACCCGGATAACCCACAAGGCAGGCTCATCCATCAAGCTGTTGAGATGGTACGTCAAGGGGCGGTGATTGTTTATCCTACTGACTCCGCATATGCCATTGGCTGCCATATAGGGGATAAAAAGGCACTCGACAAAATACGACGCATTCGCCAGGTAGATGATAAACATAATTTTACCCTGGTATGTCGGGATTTATCTGAAATCTCAACTTATGCAAAGGTAAGCAATCAGGCATATCGTTTAATCAATGCACATACACCGGGAGCCTATACCTTTATTCTGGATGCTACCCGTGAAGTACCACGTCGTTTAATGCACCCCAAACGTAAAACCATAGGTATTCGGGTCCCGGATAACAGAATTGCGATGGCCTTATTAGATGAACTAAACGAACCACTAATGAGTAGTACTTTAATTCTACCTGGTCAGGATATGCCACTGACCGAGGCAGAAGATATTCGCGAAATTCTTGAGCACGAGGTCGATTTAGTCATCGATGGTGGTCATTGTGGTATTGAGCCGACGTCTGTTGTCGTGTTGAGAAGTGATGAAATTGAGGTGGCACGTGTTGGTAAAGGGGACATTGATGTTCTTTAAATTAATGCTTCTGGAGCACAGCTTTCAGCTAGTCAGCTCTTGCATAAACCCTATATAATGATAGTTTACGCAGGGATCCATGTGGTTGAGTTAAATCCAACAAAGTGGCCAGCCTTTTAATAAAAAACTTAAAAATCATATACTTAAAAATTCTCTGGAGTGTTGAGTGTCATCTGCATCAAACAATAATCGTGTCTTATCTGGGATGCGGCCGACAGGCGCATTGCATCTGGGACATTACCACGGTGTATTAAAAAACTGGTTAAAATTACAGCACGAATATCAATGCTTTTTCTTTGTCGCTGACTGGCATGCGCTCACAACGCACTATGATGACCTCTCAAATCTGGAAAACAGTGTTTGGGATATGATTATTGATTGGCTTGCTGTAGGTGTTAACCCGGGTTCAGCAACGCTGTTTATTCAGTCCCAGGTGCCTGAGCATGCCGAGTTGCATTTACTTTTATCAATGATCACACCGTTGAGCTGGCTTGAGCGTGTGCCGAGTTATAAAGATCAGCAGGAGAAGCTAAAGGAGCGTGATCTGGCCAATTATGGCTTTCTTGGCTATCCAGTGCTGCAATCAGCGGATATTTTGATGTACAAAGCCGGTAAAGTCCCGGTAGGAGAAGACCAGGTTGCCCATGTCGAGCTGACCCGGGAAATTGCTCGCCGTTTTAATCATATATATGGTCAGGAAGTAGATTTTGCTGAGAAAGCAGAAGCATCCATAAAGAAAATGGGCAAGAAAAATTCAAAGCTTTACAAAGAGTTACGAAAGAAATTTCAAGAACAAGGTGATGATGAAGCGCTTTCGACAGCACAGGCACTGCTGAACAATCAGCAGAATATTACAGTTGGCGATAAAGAACGCTTACTTGGATTTTTAGAAGGCAGTAGTCGCATTATTTTACCTGAGCCAGATGCATTGTTGACAAAAGCGTCGAAAATGCCGGGATTAGACGGACAAAAGATGTCAAAATCTTATAACAATACTATTTCACTTCGTGACAACCCGGACGACGTTGAAAAGAAATTACGCACTATGCCGACGGACCCAGCACGTGTGAGAAAAACTGACCCTGGTACCCCAGAAAAGTGCCCGGTTTGGAACCTGCATCAGGTATACTCTGATGACAAAACATTAGAATGGGTTCAGCAGAGCTGTACATCAGCCAGTATCGGTTGTCTGGATTGCAAGGCGCCGGTAATAGAATCTGTACTGGAAGAACTTGCACCGATTCGTGAACGTGCAAAAGAATATGAAGATGACAGAAGTTTAGTGCGCAATTTAATAAACGAAGGCAACGAAAAAGCACGTGAGGTTGCGCGTGAAACTCTAACCGAAGTCCGACAGGTAATGAACCTGTCTTACCGTTAACTAAATTAGTCGAGTAAGTATGACAAACAGCGTCGATAATACAGATACAAACGCTGAGCCAAATGAACATGGCTCAACAAACACGGCTGAAGCAACAACTGAATCGACGCCGCAACAATCTGAAATGCCATTTGCTGTTGTGCAAGGTGCTGCGGTAAATACACTCCCGCAAGACTTATATATTCCGCCTGATGCATTAGAAGTTTTTCTGGCGGAGACTTTCGAAGGTCCGCTGGATTTACTGCTTTACTTAATTAAGCGCCAAAACCTAGAAATACTGGATTTACCTATTGCCGAAATTACTCGCCAGTATGTTGAGTATGTTGAGTTAATGCAGGACATTCAGCTGGAGCTGGCAGGTGAATACCTGGTAATGGCAGCGATGTTAGCCGAAATTAAGTCGCGCATGTTATTGCCGAGACCGAAAACTGAAGAAGAGGAAGAAGGCGATCCACGTGCAGAGCTGGTTCGCCGTTTGCAGGAGTACGAACGCTTTAAACAGGCAGCGGAAGATATCGATAAGTTGCCACGAATGGGACGAGATACATTTAAACCGTCTGTGCAAATACCTGACTTAAGAGTTGTTAAAGAGCCACCTAAGGTGGATATGAAAGATATACTTGCTGCTTTTAATACTGTTATGAAAAGAGCTGCGTCGTATAAACATCACCATATTGAAATGGAACCTTTGTCAGTGCGCGAGCGTATGTCAAATGTTTTAGAATCAGTGCGAAGTGATGAATATGTCGATTTTGCAAACTTATTTGATGTTAAGGAAGGTAAGAGCGGGGTAGTGGTTACCTTATTAGCAATTCTTGAGCTGGTTAAGCAATCACTCATTGAATTAGTACAGACAGAAGCATTTGCTGTGATACATGTTAAAGCAGTTTCGGCTGCAAACGATTCATAGTTAATCATTTATTAATTGAACATGAGTTTTATTAAGTAGAGGTTGTTGAATGAACAATGAAAAACTAAAACCTATAGTTGAAGGGTTGATCTTTGCGGCAGATGAGCCAATGAGTATTAAAGATCTGTTTGCAATCTTTACAGAAAATGAAAGTATTGAAAAAGTTCAGATTAAAGAAGTCCTTGATGAATTAAAAAGTGACTATGAAGGTAAAGGACTGGAATTAAAAGAAGTGGGCAATGGTTTTCGTTTTCAGGTGCGTGAAGAGCATGCTGAGTGGGTAGCTAAATTATGGCAGGAACGTCCTGCCAGATACTCTAGAGCTTCTTTAGAGACTCTGGCATTAATTGCCTATCGCCAACCCATTACACGAGCAGAAATTGAAGATGTTCGGGGCGTCAGTGTTAGTTCAAACATTATTAAAGCGTTAGTTGAGCGTGAGTGGGTGCGTGTTGTTGGTCACCGTGATGTACCCGGTAAACCAGCATTGTATTCAACAACGAAAGAATTTCTGGATTACTTTAACCTGAAAAGTCTGGAAGACTTACCACCGTTATCAGAGTTAAAAGATATTGATTCAATCAATGAACAGTTAAATTTAAATCCTGAGACAGAAGAAAAAACAGCTTCAGAAGAAAAAGACACAAGTATGGATGACCTTGATACGGTCGATGATCTCGATGTGTCTGAACTGGCGGATGTAGTAAAGTTAGACGACAGCAGTGAATCAGAAGAACAACTTGACTCGCCTGATGTAAAAGAAGCTCTAACAGCAGAAAACTAAAATCAATTTTTGATTTTAATATACTCTTCTTCTTTGCTTAGAAATCAAAGTAAAATTAAAGTTACCACTCCCGTTTAGTCTATACTCAGCATAGGCTGGGAGTGGAAATCTACACATAATTAAAGTATCAATAATGTCTTTACCTCTATCAAACGAAAGCGAAAAAATTCAAAAAGTTCTGGCGAGGAAAGGTCTTGCATCCAGACGAAAAGTTGAAGACTGGTTACGTGAAGGTCGTATTTCTGTCAACGGTAAAACCGCTAAGTTAGGTGACCGTATAACGCTAGAAGATAAGGTCTATGTTGATGGAAAACCTGTCAGGCATTTAAATCAGCAGCAGCGTAGCCGAGTCCTTATCTATCATAAACCGACTGGTGAAGTGTGCACTCGAAACGATCCTGAAGGGCGTAAAACGATTTTTGATCACCTGCCTCGTTTAGGGAATAGTCGTTGGATAGCGGTAGGTCGGTTAGATATTAATACATCCGGAATCATTTTATTAACAAATGACGGTGATCTTGCAAACCGTTTAATGCATCCACGTAGCGAAATTGAGCGCACCTATGCAGTAAGAGTGATGGGTGAAGTAGAGTTAAGTAAAATTCAACAACTCACTAAAGGTGTAATGCTTGAAGATGGTATGGCTAAATTTGATTCCGTTATTGCAGCTGGTGGTGAAGGGATTAACCGTTGGTACCATGTAAGTTTACACGAAGGACGTAACCGTGAAGTAAGGCGTTTATGGGAAGCCATTGACACACAAGTAAGTCGTTTAATAAGAATAAGTTTTGCAGGGATTGCTTTACCCAGGAATTTACGTGCCGGAAAAAAACAGGAGTTGTCCCCCGAAGATGTTAAGCGTTTAAGAGAACTGGTAAAGCTTGAACGTGTTGGAACACCGAAACGTAAAATAAGAAGAAAAAGATAATTTTTACAAAAAATATGTACACTGTTAACATCAGTCATTACCTGTCGGTAAAGCTTACTAAATAATTCCAGCTAATTTCTGGCATTCTATGGTTTTTCGTCTAAATTTAGTTAAATCAATATGTTAGTGTGTAGTGCAAGTATTTACATGAACGTAATGTTTAGCTTGTATTTAAATTAAATTTAGAAAAACTATTTGGGGCAGGCTCAATTCATGCAAATGAATTATATCCAGACTGAAAAGTCGACAAAAGATTACGTTAATATAAAAACATTGCTCATTCCTTTTTTTCTGGCAGTTTTACTGGTCACTGTCAGTTTTTATAATTTTTTACTTTTCCATACGCTAGCAGAATTCTTCGCAATCACCATTGCAATTTTAATGTGTGTCGTTGCATGGCATATGTATCCGTTTACTAAAAATAATTACCTGATGTATTTGGGGGGCGGGTACTTCTGGATTGGAGTTTTGGATCTTCTCCATACTCTAAGCTACAAAGGAATTGGAGTATTCCCAGAATTTGCTAGCGTTGATGGTGGTGTGCAGTTTTGGATTGGTACAAGATACCTGGAGGCGTTGCTGCTTTTAAGTGCACCATGGTTTTTGACGCATAGACTGTATCGGATGAAAAGCTTTAGTGTTTATGGTTTGCTTGCTTTTTTAATAGTTTATCTGGTTTTAAATGGATATTTTCCGCAGAGCTTTGTTGAAGGTAAAGGGTTGACTGCTTTTAAAATATATAGTGAATATATCATTATTGGTTTACTAGCGTTATCAATTTATTACCTTCTTAGACAACGTGTTTACTTGGAAAGAAATATAGTAAATGTCATTGTGTTGTCAATCATATTAACGATGTGTGCTGAGTTAGCATTTACTTTTTATATCGATTTGTATGGTATATCTAATCTCATCGGTCATGTATTTAAATTATTTTCATTCTGGTTAATCTTTGTTGCTGTTATAAGGACAACATTACAAGAGCCTTTTCTGGTGATGTCTAAAGGGGCTACAACATATGATGCTGTTCCTGATGCCACTATAGTGATTGATGACGAAGGTATTATTCGTCAGGCGAATGTAGCAGCATGCAAACTTTCGTCATTTAGTCTGGAAGAGCTTATAGGTAAAAACAATCATGATGTGTTTCATTCGAAAAGAAGCACTAAGGATGATTGCTACATATGTCAAGCTATTAGTGAAGGTAAAGCTATAGATTGTTATGAAATGGCGATTGATAATAAGCGTTGGTATGACTTTTCTTTATCAGGGATAAGTAATACTACTGGTAAAGAAGGAACGGTTGAGGTTATTCGAGATATTTCAAAACGAAAGTTAGTGGAACAAGATGCTCGCGTTCTGGATCTATTAAAGAATTCTATTGTCGAAAATTTACCGGATATACTTTTTGTAAAAGATGCTAAAGGGCACCATTATGTTGAATGGAATAAAGCAGCTGAAGACTTAACTGGGATAGCTAAAGAAGAAATACTTGGAGAAACTGATTTCAAGTTTTGGCCAAAGGAACAAGCTCAGTTTTTTATTGAAAAAGACAATGAGGTTATCAAGGATAGAAAGCTCTTAGATATCCCCGAAGAACCACTTTCGACAAAGACAAAAGGGACTCGGACACTTCATACTAAAAAAATACCAATTTATGATGATGAAGGTAATCCAAAGTATTTGTTAGGAATATCAGAAGATATTACGGATAAGTTGAAAACTAATGCACTTTTAAATCGTTCTCAAAAGTTAGAGGCGATTGGTCAAATGTCTGGTGGTATTGCACATGATTTTAATAATCAGCTCGCAATAATCCAGGGTTATATAAACTTCTTCGATAAAGTTGATTTACAGGAAAAACAACGTGGCTGGCTTAGCCAGGTGCAGTCAGCGACTCAACGATGTATTGATTTAACCAGACAGTTAATGATTTTTTCTCGCAGTGGCGAGGTAGATAAAGATATTATTAATGCAAATGATGTGATTAATAAAATGCATGCAATGATTAAGTCATCACTTACGCCTGAGGTTAGGATTGAATATAATTTGAGTGATAATTTATGGATGACTGAGGTTAATGAAGGTGCTCTTCAGGATGTGATTTTAAATATGGTTTTAAATTCACGTGATGCTATGCCTAAAGGTGGGACCTTTTATATTAAAACAAAAAATATTATCCTCGATGAAAATGATCATGAAACCAAGGCAAATCTCCAACCTGGAGAATATATTTGCATTACAGTTACTGATTCAGGAGAGGGAATGAGAGAAGATGTTTGTGAGCACATTTTTGAACCTTTTTATACAACAAAAGATGTTGGAAAAGGGACTGGTTTAGGTCTTGCGATGGTTTATGGTTTTGTGCATCGTTATGGGGGAGAAATTGTTGTTAACTCAGAAATTGGAAAGGGAGCAACATTTAATATTTACTTACCTCGTGTAGTGGAGACAACTATAAATGAGCAAGCAAATAATAGTGGTGACACTGATGTGCGGGGTGGTACTGAAAATGTTTTAGTAGTTGAGGATGAGGCAAGCTTATTATCGTTAGCTGAAATAAATTTAAAAGACTTGGGCTATCATGTTTTTTGTGCGGCATCTGCTGTTGAGGCATTAAAAATATTAGAAGAAGAGTCAATCGACTTACTATTTACAGATATTATCATGCCGGGCGGAATGAATGGTTACGAGCTTGCAAGCAAATGTCTTGCGATGCAACCGCGGTTGAAAGTTTTGGTGACTTCTGGTTTTGAAGATAAGGATGAAGTAAAACACAACGGCTTTACAGTTGATTTTAAAATAATTCCAAAACCTTATAATGTTAAAAAACTAGCGGAAATGTTACGCAAAGTTCTTGATGAATAGGTAATAATTTTAGATGTAATATTTATTATGTTTGTACTGTAAAAAAGCCGTTTATTAAACGGCTTTTTTCATTTGGTGCTTTGAGCGTAAAGTGTAGGGTTTAAGTTGCTTTGGTAATTCGATACTTTCGCTTAGGAATAAAACGACTTTATCTACTTCGCCAGTTGCAATCTTAGTTAGCATTTTTATGTTTTCTTTGTCTTCAAGTGCGCCATTAAAATCACGCAGTATAAAAACACCAAAGTGCTGACTGCCATCAATGTGTTCCAGAAGGTCAGTAGGATCCTGTGTACGAGGTATAGCAATATGCGATGCACCTATTCGGTACATACTATTATTTGGTGTGCTAACGTAGTACGCCTTGTTGCTAAATCGGCTTAACTGCGTAAACAAATCTGATACACGATCAGTATCATAAGTTTCGATTGCGACGATACGATAGCCGGATTCGAGCATTTGTTCGAGTTGTGTCAGGTAGTTCATCTTCAATCTCCGTGAATACCAAATAGCTGATATTCTTACTAGACTATTATAAATATAGTCGTAACAGGAGATCAAACCATATTAAGCTGTGAAACAGTTCAAATAACAGCCTGAAATAACTGAGAAAACAGGTTAATTGACAGGTTAACCTGCTTGTACTCGGGATTTAGCGTAGTAATGAATTTTATTTCGCCCTGTCTCTTTAGCTCGATATAATGCTGCATCTGCCTTATTAAACAATCTCTTAGCATCATCTCTTGTAGTAAGACTTGATATACCAATGCTGGCTGTAACAGGAATAGCAGCGTTATCATACTCGATATGCATATTTTCAATTTCCTGACGGATACGTTCAGCAACATTGGTTGCGCCTTCACTGTCAGTACCATTTAAAATAATGACAAATTCTTCGCCACCATAACGGAATAACTCATCGCTAGCTCTAAGAGTATCTTTAATTACTTCAGTGACTTTGCGTAGAACGCTATCGCCTGTGCTATGCCCATAGGTGTCATTAACATTTTTAAACAGGTCAATATCTACAACTGCAAGTGATAGAGGCATATGATGTCGATGTGATCTTTCCACTTCTTTTTCAATAGTAGCGTCAAATGCTGCACGATTATTTGTGCCAGTTAAAGGATCTATTTGTGATGAAATAACGGCACGCTTATATAAAATCGCATTACGAATAGGGTATAAAACCTGACATAATACTGTTTCCAACTGATTGGTTTCTGCTGTGCTAAAGCGCTTTTTACGACTAAAAGAAAGTTCACCCAGCATTTCCTCGCCTAAACGAAGTCGGTAAGTACAATTATGACGCTGTTTTTCTCCATATTGAAATTCATAATTGAATTCATTATTTGAAAATTGAGCACCATCAAAATCAATGAGGTGTGTAACAGCATCAAGAAAGTAGCGAAGTACTGTATCCATTTCCAGAGAGGTTTGCAGTAAACCTGCAAGTTTAAGAGTTTGTTCAAGTTCTGCTGGAATGATATCTAATGCATCATGGCCCAAAACTGCGGAATTCAAATTCATGTTTGAATTACTTTGGAATGAAGATTGTGTAGACATTTTGTTCACCTTACCGAATTACGATGGTTATTTTATATGCGATAAGTGTGCCAGCTTGGATTATGAGCGAAATACCAATAAAAACAGTAGGATATAGGTGCTAATAATCTTAAGTCATGAAATGGTCAAATATTTGTCACTTAAAGTTATTTGAAAAGAGGCTTTTTTTTGCCGTTTTTGGCAAAAACCTGGCTAATTTGGACTATTGGGTGGCAAAGCTTTGCTTGTTGACTTCAAGGCTGTCTTTACCCATAAGATATAAGTAAGTTGGCATTATTATCTCGGGTAGTGCGACTTCGGATGGAACTTCACCTGGAAAGGCGTTTCTGCGTAAATTGGTCCGAACGGCGCCCGGATTAATGCTATTCACCCTTATATTCGTTGTATTGTCGAGTTCTTCGGCAAGTGTCACCATTAAGTTATCAATGCCTGCCTTTGATGCGCCGTATGCCCCCCAGTAAGCATTGGGATGTTGCCCAACACTATCAGTTGTAAAAATAATTGATGCACTTTCAGCTTTCATTAATAAAGGTATCAACGCCTGAGTTAATAAAAAAGGTGCGGTTAAATTTGTATGTAATGTTTTAACCCAGTCAGTTGCCGTATAGCTTGCAATTGGCGTCATTAAACCAAGTTGTGCAGCATTATGTAACAGACCATCAAGTTTCCCAAAGTTGTTATCCAGAGTAGAAGCCAGTTCAGCATAGTCGTCAACACTTGCGCCGGTAAAATCAATCGGATAAATGGCAGGTTGAGGATGGTTGGCAGCAACTATTTCATCATAAACTTTTTCGAGTTTTGGAGTGGTTTTGCCAGTCAATATAACGGTTGCACCATGCGCAGCGAAAGATTTTGCAGCTTGTGCGCCAATACCATCACCAGCTCCGGTGATTAAAACAACTTTATCTTTTAACAAATCATTTGGTGCTTGGTAAGCTGTTGCTGAAGGCATTGTAAATTAATTCTCCAATAAAATTTGTTCG
>Ga0316207_10001387_pt1 | contig 30179 bp, 31 predicted proteins | sample 6weekpyrite_MG_FD_204943 | JGI IMG/M metagenome (GOLD analysis project Ga0316207, IMG submission 204943) | Microbial mat bacterial communities from mineral coupon in-situ incubated in ocean water Damariscotta River, Maine, United States -... | ecosystem: Environmental > Aquatic > Marine >...
ATGAGGTTCTCAGGTCGCACCCAGAATTACATGGGGTTTTTATAACACCTTGCTCTTTTCGTAAAGCGTGTAGAGCAAGGGGTTAGTCTTTATACGTTTACTTTGGGCCATATTCGGCGCGGTAGGCACGAATTCTGTCAAGATGTTCTGCATGGTGAGGTTTATCTGAAAGATAGGTAATCAGGTTATCCAGATTCACAATGCTGGCAACCTTGATGCCGTGGCGTTGCTCTACCGCTTGAATCGCGGTTAAGTCACTGCCCAGACCGCGTTCCATCCGATCCAGTGAAATAGAGACACCGGAAGCTGTCGCGCCTTCTGCCTTAATAATATCCACAGACTCATCTATCGACATGCCGGAGGAAATGACATCATCAATAATCAGTACGCGTCCTTCGAGCTTGGCGCCGACCGTTACGCCACCTTCGCCATGGTCTTTGGCTTCTTTGCGGTTAAAGACGTACGGCACGTTGCGCTTATGATGCTCATAAAGGGCAACACTGGCGGTGGCCACAAGTGGAATGCCTTTATAGGCCGGGCCAAAGATACAATCGTACTCGATACCACTGCTTTCGATTGATTGGGCGTAATAGCGTCCTAATTTCGCCAGGCTCTCGCCAGTGTTGAAAAGACCCGAATTAAAGAAATAGGGGCTAACGCGGCCTGATTTGAGGGTAAATTCGCCAAAACAAAGCACATTGGTTGCGATCGCGAAATCAAGGAATTCATGTTGGTAATCTTGCATATTGTATTGCCATGTCAGTCTGTGGAATGATGCCGCGTAATATACACGTACAGAGCAAAGGTTGGAATGTATGCGCATCATTACTGCAAATTTAAACGGGATTCGGGCGGCCGAACGTAAGGGGTTTTTTGACTGGATGAAGCGTCAGCGCCTCGATGTGCTGTGCATACAGGAAACCAAGGCGCAGGAGCACCAGCTGACGGCGGATGATTTTCATCCCAGGGGTTATCACAGTTATTTCTTTGATGCTGAAAAAAAGGGCTACAGCGGTGTGGCCCTGTATTGTAAGCAGGAGCCCGATGCGGTACGAACGGGGTTGGGTTGGGATCATTGTGATAACGAAGGCCGCTGGATTGAGGCCGATTTTGGCAAATTAACGGTCGTATCGCTGTACCTGCCATCCGGGTCATCAAGTGATGAGCGCCATGCCAACAAGCTCGACTTTATGGATAAATTACGGGCGGAGATGAAAAAAATGCGTCGCCGCAAGCGTGAATACATTATCACCGGCGACTTTAATACCGTGCACACGGAAATTGATATCAAGAACTTCAAACCGAACCGTAAAAATTCCGGTTGTACCGATGTAGAGCGCCAGTGGATGGATGATGTACTTAATAAAGATGGCTGGACCGATGCCTTTCGTGTGGTTGAAAAAGGTCCTGATAATTACACCTGGTGGTCAAATCGCGGTAATGCCCGCGCCAATAATGTCGGTTGGCGCATTGATTACCAGCTAGTCACACCAGGATTGGCAAACAAGGTGAAAAAAGCCGGTGTCTATACAGAGAATTGGTTCTCTGACCATGCTCCGCTTACGATTGATTATGATTACGAGCTATAATCAGCGTGGTGGGTGAGCCAGCAGTTGATTATAGTTTCGTTGCAGGGTGCGGACTAGACTGTCCAGAGCGAGAATCTCTCTACGTAGTGAGGTGCGTACCGACGCATTTTTTTCGGCTCGGAGTTGTCCTTCTTTTCGGATCAAATCTTTAGTAGCGGTGTCCACTTTCTTTTTAGTTTCATATAGTTCACGACCATAACGATAACTTTCCAGGAACTCGGGTTCTAGCTCGGGCGGGCAAACATAATGGTAGTTGCCACCACGTTCACCAACATGGCGACCATTGGACGTTGAGCAGTAGGTTGCGATGCCTTTCTTGTAACCTTGTGTATATTGGTCGCGGTTAGGTCGCACACCATGTTTAGCACATGACTTGGTATGAGCATCAAGCGATTCAGGCTTGTAGCCCTGTCTTCCATCACGGTAACCAATATCATCCCAGTTATTTGATAGGCACCGTTCTTTTGACAAGCTGGCACAACCACTAAGGCCAAAGGCCAACATGACCAGAACAACCAAACGCAACTTCATGGGGCTTTCCTTGATGTAATGAGCAATAATTGTTGCGCATTATGCAAGATTAGTCCAATGGAAGCGATGTATGAATTGCGGGCTTGTCCTTCTGTCTTACTCGGACTTATCCTTAAATAGCATCTTGGAAAACATGATTCCTGGGCAAATACCGCTGATGGCAGCAAACAGTAAAAAGACGGCCGGGATATAAAGAACCCAGCTAACCGTTTCAAAACCGGTATGCCAGATACCGACCCAAATCACAGAACTGATAAATAACAGGAAAAATCGAATCGGTGCGCTTACTTTAGAAATGTTCATAACGTGTCTCCTTACAGCCGTTGTGAAAAAAGATACCGCGTTAATAATGCTGATTATACGCCTAACAGCATGCTAGAGTAGCCCTAATAATAAAACGGTGTCGGTTTTAGTATGTCTTCATCATCAAATGGTTTCCAGCCCCTGCACAGCTGGCGTGAAGCCCTGCTGGTCTATTTTCGACCACGAGTTCTCGGCATGTGGTTTCTTGGCTTTTCTGCAGGCCTGCCTTTTCTATTAGTATTTTCGACTCTCTCAGCGTGGCTAAAGGATGCCAATATAGCCCTCGCAACGATTGGTTTTTTTAGCTGGATTGGTATTACTTATTCTATCAAGGTGATCTGGGCGCCAGTGGTTGATCGACTGCCGTTTCCTTTTTTTACGCGTGCACTTGGTAAACGACGCGGCTGGATGCTGGCGGCACAAATTGGCATTGCCGCTGGTTTGCTCGGTATGGCGAGTATTGATCCTACGCAAAACCTTCAAGCAATGGCCTTGTTTGGTTTACTTGTTGCGTTTAGTTCAGCGACCCAGGATGTGGCACTGGATGCCTACCGTATCGAGGCGATGGACAAGGAATATCAGGGCGCGATGTCGGCCATGTATATTTTCGGTTACAAAACGGCAGTGTTAGTTGCGGGTGCCGGAGCTTTTTACATTGCACACTATACTGATTGGCCTGTGGCGTATACGGCAATGGCCTTGTTAACGAGTGTAGGAATGATCACTGTGCTGATTATTCGTGAGCCTGATCACACCATTAGTGAAGCGACACGTGAGCAGGAGATTAACACCGTGGCGCTGCTGGATGGCAGTGCCAATGATTCAACCTGGCATCGTATTAAGGTTTGGTTTAGTAGCGCGGTAGTTAGCCCGTTTGTTGATTTTGTAAAACGCTATGGCAAGTTTGCGATCATTATCTTGGTGTTTATAGGAATTTATCGCATCTCCGATATCACCATGGGCGTAATGGCGAATCCGTTTTATCTCGACATGGGTTACACTAAGATCGAGGTTGCCGACATTGGCAAGATCTTTGGTTTCTTTATGACCATCCTTGGCGCGGCCACCGGTGGGGTGCTGGTGGTGCGTTACGGTATTCATCGGCCATTGGTATTGGGTGCAACCCTGGTTGCAGTCACCAACTTATTATTCGCCTACCTGGCAACGATAGATCCGGATCTGGTATGGCTGGGTATTGTTATCAGTGCCGATAATTTCTCGGGTGGGCTGGCCGGCTCGGCCTTTATTGCCTTTCTTTCCAGTCTCACTAACTTGGCCTATACCGCAACACAGTATGCCTTGTTTAGTTCGATCATGACCTTGCCGGCGAAAATACTTGGAGGTTTCTCCGGGGTGATCGTAGAGGGCTATGGATATGAATGGTTCTTTAGCTATGCCGCGGTGCTGGGTATTCCAGCCATTATTGTTGCGTTGTATTTGACCCTGAGTCCATCGGCTCGGCGACAGCAATTGTCAGCAGAGCAGTCATCAGGACATTAAAATTTCAGCATATCAATATTAAAAAGATGCAGTAAGGCAAAGTAGCTCGCAATCGTGATCGCAGTTTGAATAAAACAGGCACGCGAATGCTGTGGGTCTTTTTCAAGAAACATCCCACCTTGCAGAATACCGATAATCGGCACAATTGAAGCGATGACACCAATGAGTTTAAGCACAAACCATTGTGGTTTTGATTGTCGATTAAAAATAACGGATAGGACAAATGCAACGCAAACCAATGCCATATAAGCCCACGTGGTTTCAGTATTCATAAAAATCTCAATATATTAGTCAGTTATTTATGTGAGCGATTCTAACAAGTTTTAGTATTTGAAGTTGAATATAAAGCCGCTAAGCAGTGGTGGTTTTTAGCAGGTAGCCAGAAAAAATTCCGATTTCATCACATTTCCTCCCCTGTTTTATGTTTATAATTCGCTGTTATGAAAAATATTTTCTCAATTTGGCAGGGACGCAAGGGGCCTGCGACAGGTTTTGAGGAGTTGGTTGCACCGCATATTGATGGTCTTTATCGGCTTGCTTACCGCTTTAGTGGGTCGCGTCATGATGCGGAAGATCTGGTTCAAGAATTATTGGTAAAACTCTACCCACGTACTAAGGAGTTGGGCAAAATTGAGAAGCTCGGCCCGTGGCTATCTAAATCACTTTATAATCTTTTTATCGATCAGGCTCGCCGTGCTACTTCTTCTCCAGTAGCCTCTGCTGAAGGTCTTGGAATAGAGTTGGAAACTATTGCGTGTGTTAATGCAGGGCCGAATGAGTACATGTCGCGACAACAACGATTCGCGAAGTTGGAAAAAGCCTTACTCACGCTTAATGTAGATCAGCGAACGTTAATTGCGATGCATGATATGGAGGGCTATACCTTGCCAGAATTAACCTCGATGCTGGATACACCACTGGGAACGCTCAAATCACGTCTACACCGCGCCCGTGCATGCCTTCGCGAGCAACTGTCTGAAAATGAAGTATAAATTTTGTTTGAGAAGAAAAAACCTAAAATAATAGTATTTGATGGAACCTTTTTGCATCGCCGTTCGTGTAAACGGGTAATAGAGGACGAAACCATGCAGTGCACTGAACTTCATAAACATATCGATGATCGACTGGATAACCAGTTGTCTGAGGTGGAATGTGCCGCGATGGATCACCATCTCGAACATTGTGCTGATTGTCGAGGCATGTTTGCGGACGAGAAGGCATTGCGCGAGGACTTAAGGGGCATGCCGGTTCCTGATATTTCAGCTGGTTTTGCTGCTCGGGCTCTACGCCGGGCAGCGGCTGCCAATGTAGCAAGTCATCACCCCGGCCATAATCGTGCCTTTGCAGGCGGTTTCGCCGCAGCGTTGGTGGCCGGGATTGTGCTCTGGTTTGTATCAGGTGTTTATGGTCCGAATGGAGAGCTTGCAACGTCGCAACCACAGTTGGCCGAATTGAGTATCAGCCTGCATGAAACGCGTCGGGTCAAGCTTTCTTTTAATGCACCGGAGGATATTGAAAAGGTACGCGTGGCGTTATTTTTACCTGCACACGTAGAACTTGAGGGGTATCCCGGTCGTAAGCAGATTGCCTGGTATACCAGGTTGCACAAGGGTGACAATGTATTAACACTGCCGTTGTCAGCACTTCATTCCGAGAAGGGCATGTTTACCGCCAAGATTGGAACGGGTAAAGATGCGAAAAAAATACAGTTCCACCTGAACGTAGAAAATCCAGGTCTTTCAACGCTGGAGGCTCCAAAGTCAGCGTAAGCTGGATGGTTCAGGAAAAAGACAATGAATAAATTTAAATTCACCACGATTTCTGCTAGTTGCCTATTTGCATTGGGTGCAGTGCAAGTGCAAGCGGTTGCGTCAGAAATAACCATTAGTATTGTGGAAGCGTCAGAATTACAAAAATCTTCTGGCTTATCTAGCGCACCAGAGATAAAGTTGCCAAGTGCCGATGATTTGATTCCGGAGAGCGAAGTAGAGAAACCTGAAGCAGAAAATGAAGCACCTGAGGTAGAAGTACAAACACCTGAGGTGGAAGTAGAGGCACCTGAGGTGGGAGTCGAAGAGCCTGAGGTAGAGGTAGAAGCCCCTGAGGTGGAAGTCGAAGCCCCTGAGGTGGAAGTCGAAGCCCCTGAGGTGGAAGTCGAAGCCCCTGAGGTGGAGGTTGAAGTACCTGAGGTCGAAGTGGAAGAGCCTGAGGTGGAGGTTGAAGCACCTGAGGTCGAAGCCGGAGAGCCTGAGGTAGAGGTAGAAGCCCCTGAGGTCGAAGTCGAAGCCCCTGAGGTGGAGGTTGAAGCACCTGAGGTCGAAGTCGAAGAGCCTGAGGTAGAGGTAGAAGCCCCTGAGGTCGAAGTCGAAGAGCCTGAGGTGGAGGTTGAAGCACCTGAGGTGGAGGTTGAAGCACCTGAGGTCGAAGTCGAAGAGCCTGAGGTAGAAGTGGAAGAGCCTGAGGTAGAAGTGGAAGAGCCTGAGGTGGAAGTCGAAGAGCCTGAGGTGGAGGTTGAAGCACCTGAGGTGGAGGTTGAAGCACCTGAGGTGGAAGTCGAAGAGCCTGAGGTAGAAGTGGAAGAGCCTGAGGTGGAGGTTGAAGCACCTGAGGTGGAAGTCGAGGCACCTGAGGTGGAGGTTGAAGTACCTGAGGTAGAAGTGGAAGAGCCTGAGGTGGAAGTGGAAAAGCCTGAGGTAGAAGTGGAAGAGCCTGAGGTGGAAGTGGAAAAGCCTGAGGTAGAAGTGGAAGAGCCTGAGGTGGAAGTCGAAAAGCCTGAGGTAGAAGTGGAAGAGCCTGAGGTGGAAGTCGAAAAGCCTGAGGTAGAGGTGGAAGACTGAGGTAGAGGTGGAAGACTGAATAGAAGTTGTGTAGTCGACTTATACACCCCCTTTTCTCGAGATGAGAAGAGGGGGTTTTCTGTGTTTTATTAAATAGTTAGCCTATTTTGATGATAAATAAAATTAAGTGTGTTAGAGTGCGTAAAAATCACGATGCGCTTGTAAGAGGAAATAATCAATGAGTACAAAATATAAATTAGGGTTGGGGATACTGACAATATCAACATTGCTAAGTGGGCATGCCATGGCAAGTGATTGGAATGGTTTGGTTTCAGCGTCAGTGGGGCATGATGATAATGTGACCCTAGCTGATGACAGTAATATTATTGCCAGTGATCAAGAAGATAATTTTCTTGATGTACTGGGTGTTGCTAGCCGTTATCTAAGTGGTAATAAGGATGATGGGGTTCATTTTTCCGGTACCTTATACAACCGTGAGTATGATACAGAAGATGATTTTAATCTTTTACTGGTCAGTGGTGGATTGGCTTATCATAAGAAACTAGGTAGTTGGCATGGAAGATTTGGTGCTAAATATGATTATATTGAATATGGTGGGGATCCTTATGAAACCGTCTTAACGCTCAGTGCAGAGGGTCGTCATAAGTTCAGCAAGAGGTCAGAATTGCGAGTACGGTACCAGTACTACGATATCCAGGCGGAGAGTAGCCAGTTTAATAACGTAGAGGGTGACCGACACCAAATTCGGGTAGAAGGTCGCTTTAAGCAAGGTGGCAATCGTTACCGTTTGAGTTACACGGGTGAAACCAATGATCGTAATGATAGTGTTCGTACTCCAACGTCGTTTAGTAGCAGCTCACCAGTTCGTCATACACTTCGTGCAAATGCAATAGTTCCGCTAAATGCTAAGTGGGGCACAGAGTTTGATGTGCGTTACCGTGATAGTCGTTACAAGGATGACAATGTATCAGGTGGTGTGAGTACACGTCGTAACGATGATCGTTTAAAAGCGAAGGCAGAGTTGAATTATAAAATTGATAGTAAAACAACAGCCTATGTTAACTATATACATACTAATAATGATTCTAATATCGATAGATTTGAGTATGATCGAAATGAAGCGACGGTGGGTGTGAACTATCTGTTTTAGTTGTTGAGATAATCAGCTTTAAAAAGCCCGCTTTTGCGGGCTTTTTTATTAGTGATTCTTAATGCGATATATAGCAACTTCACCGAGTAAATTTGGGAATAGTTTCATGCCAAGGCCGGTTCGATGGTCACGGTCAACCACGGTACGTTGTAATATCTGTATTTTGCTCTCAATGCATAGTTGCTCAAAATCCTGCAAAGTGCAGAGATGAATATTTTGCGTATTAAACCATTTGCTTGGCAGTGAAGGCGTGACTGGCATATGCCCACCAAAAAATAATTGTAGGCGCGAGCGGAAATGGCCAAAGTTAGGGAAGGTCACAATACCTTCGCGTCCGACCCGAAGCATGTCGTTGAGCAGACGGTCAGGACGTTCGACGGCCTGTAATGCCTGAGTCATGACCACGTAATCAAATGCATTGTCATCAAAACCGGACAGACCTGCATTTAGATCGGCTTGAATAACATTCACGTTGGCATTAACGCACTTAACGATGTTACTAATTTCTATTTCAAGACCATAGCCGTTAACATCACGTTCTTTTTTAAGCATCGCCAATAGCGTGCCATCACCACAGCCGAGATCGAGGATACGACTCCTGGGTTTAATCCACTCACAAATTGTTTGCAGGTCAGGACGAACGCTATTCTTTAAGGTGCTCATGCGGACACCTCGCTAACGAGGTGTTTCATCCATGCACCAAATACATCGAGGTAGTCTTTAATCGGGATTAAAAATGCATCATGTCCATGAGGCACTTCAATTTCGGCATAACAAATATCACGATCATTATCCTGCAAGGCTTTTACTATCTCGCGCGAGCGCTCCGGTGCAAAACGCCAGTCACTACTAAAAGAGATGACCAGAAAATTGGCACGTGCATGTGATAAAGCCTTTGATAGATCATCGTCATAATCAGCCGCAGGATCAAAATAGTCTAAGGCCTTGGTCATCAACAAATACGTGTTGGCATCAAAGCGATCTACGAAGGACTCACCCTGGTAGCGCAGGTAGCTTTCAACCTGGAAATCGACATCAAAACCGTAACTTATTTTCCCCTGGCGTAGTTCGCGGCCAAACTTCTCACGCATTGCATCGTCAGATAAATAAGTAATGTGGCCAAGCATCCTGGCCAGCATTAGCCCGCGGCGAGGAGCAGTGTTGTGTTCGTAATAGCGACCTTCATGGAAATCCACATCATGCATGATGGCTTGACGCGCAACTTCGTTAAAGCCAATATTTTGTGCAGTAAGTTTAGGTGCGGCTGCGATAACAGCGGCGTGTTTCACTCTTTCTGGAAAATCGATATTCCATTGTAATACCTGCATGCCACCTAGACTGCCACCGATGACGGCAAGCCAGGTTTTTATGTTCAATTTATCAGCGAAACGCGCCTGGCTTTCAACCCAATCCTTGACGGTGACGATAGGAAAATCGGGTCCATAGGGCTTGTTGGTGTCGTGGTTAATGCTGGCGGGCCCCGTTGAGCCTTTACAGCCGCCGAGATTATTGATGCAAACAACAAAAAAATGATTGGTATCGATAACCTTGCCGGGCCCAATGCAGGTTTCCCACCAGCCCGGTTTTCGATCGTCCATGCTGTTATAGCCGGCCGCATGATGATCGGAAGATAAGGCGTGACAAATCAGAATGGCATTTGAATGGTCAGCATTTAAAGTACCATAGGTCTCGTAAATAATGTCATAACTGTCAAGGCGACGACCACAGGTCAGCGCTAACGATGTATCAAAATGCATCGTTTGAGAGGTGACAATTCCTATGGAATCTTCCGGGAGTGTGTCCGGCATACCTGAAAATATCTTTTTTTACTGTTAGAAGTGAATAGTCTAAAGATACCCGAGGCTACTGGCAACTAAAGAGCGCAGCGAGTGAGCATTAAGATGCATCAGCGGTTTGTTGCTCATTGTTTACCGGTGGAACAAAGGGGCGTTTAACAACCTCAAGCATCAGGTTAATAGCCGATATTTGCTGTTCAAGGTCGACTAAGACTTTTTCAAGTTCAGCGATCTTGTTTTCCAGGGTGTCACGCGATTGACTTATCTTGCGTAGCGTTAGCAAGCGTTTTTCGATATCAAGTTTGTGTTCTTTTATCTGCGCCTTGAGCGGGCTGATGACTTCTTTTGCCCAGCGATTTGCTTCCTGGTTGGCGTTAAAGAAGATATTGCGTGCTTTACTGACCATTGAGATAAAGAATTTCTTCACAACAAAGCTTTGCTCGGTCATGGTGGTAACAGGGCTCTTGCGGAATAACTCTGCTTCACGATAGAGCAAATCGAGTTCTTTTTGGAAGCGAATTGTTGTAAACAGTTTGGGTTTAACCTGGCGGAAACCATGTTCTTTATGAAATTTATGGTAAATCGCGCGGACTATTTTGTGAATTTCCAGCGCCTGTTCAGAGGCGTCATCCATGGTTTTCGTCATATCGTTAAAGAAATTCTTCATGCCGCCTTTCATGCCCGCGGTTGTCCAGCTTCCGGACATGGTTTTACGGGTATTGGCGACAACCTTATCAATCGAGGTTAGGTCGAGATGACTGAGTAGTTTGCGACTGTAATTGTCCATAATCCGGCGGCCGTTTTTAAGGCCTTCAAGATTCTTGTTATAGACAATCTGTTCATTCCGGGTTTTTTGCAATAAATGCATAATCACATCGGCATTCTTACCACATAAAGATTGTAATTCTTCACGCTGTTTGGTCGTTGAGGCTATACGATCAGATAATGTTTGCTTGTTGGTATCGATCATCGAGCTAATTTCAGCAATGACCTTTTGACTGATAATATTGTGTTTTTCAGGTATCACGTCACAACTGAGTGCATGTTCCAATGCATTGATGCCACTATTAGCCAGTAAGGTACTATCCTGTTTTACTTTGGCTAATAAGGCCTTTTGTGCCGAAATAGGGAAGACATTCTCAAGCGGAATGCACAATTCTTCAGAGGCCTTTTTGCATTGGGAAGTAATGCTGATGTCGATAGCTTCTTTGTTTTGCAGCTCATCCCAAAGGGTATCGATTTTATTGAGCACAACCAGCAAGCCCTTATTATGGCTAACACGATAATTACTAATATGGTGTTGCCACATTTCCATGTCAGACTTGGTCACGCCGGTATCAGCAGCAAGCAGGAATAGCACGGCCTGTGCATTGGGCAACATACTGAGTGTTAATTCAGGTTCTGCACCCAGGGCATTGAGTCCAGGAGTGTCGAGCACCACTAACCCCTGTTGCAGCAAAGGGTGGGGGAAATTAATCAGGGCATGACGCCATTTCGGGATCTCGATATGTGTCGTTGGGATATCTTGCGAGGCCAGGTGGGCAAATTGTTTTTCATCGTAAAGACCCAGTTCGCGTGCACGCTCAACGGGAACGCGTTTAGTACGCGTTACTTCACTAAAGGCTTCGGCGAGTGAATCAGAAGACTCGGGATCGAGGTGGATATTGGTCCATTCGATTTCTTCTTTTTTGTAATCAGCAATACTGTATTCTTCAAGGCGCGTTTCAATGGGCAGTAGTCTGATGTAAGGACGCTCTACCTCATTGTCATAGAATATTTCTGTTGGGCACATGGTGGTGCGGCCAGCCTGTGACGGGAGTAGACGGCGCTTATATTGCGCGAAGAACAGGGTATTAATGAGTTCGGTCTTGCCGCGAGATACCTCGGCAACAAACGCGATAGTAATTTTGTCAGATTTGAGGGATTCGAGCGTTTCATAGATGCGCAGGTCATTTTCAGCTTCATTGAGCTCATTATCTTCTAACCAGCCAAGGTAGGCGTTAATTTCGCGGATCAGGTCATTTTTCCATTTTGCATAGGCTTCGACCTGAAGCATTAATTCATTTTCGGGCATACCGGCACTACTCCAAAAAGCGGTTTTATCTCTAACTGTATGAATATCAGACTATTTTAAATGTTTTCGTATGTCATGACCGTGATCACAAAACAAACAACAAGATCCTACTAGTTATAGACGATTCTGATGAAAATGCAGCATATCAGTGAAATTATTGGACTAAATCCTTGATTCTTTATGTACTATTTCTCAAAACGGCAAATTTGCAGGGCGCTGGATATCAGCAGGAAGCTGCTTGGCTGAATGGATAAGCCGTCGTTTTTCACGGGGATGAATAAATTAAGCCTGACCCCAATTATTAACGGTTGGCGGTATCAGCTTCAACATATAAAATTGTAAATATTGAATGACTCACCAGGCCTTCATTATCACCTTCGATAATTAATCTTTCCAGATCATCCAATTTTAGGCGACATAGGGAACTCGAACCAGAAACAACTACCGTTACGAACAGGTTCATAGCCAATACGTCCGCCCATTAACTCCACCAGATTCTTACTGATAGCCAGCCCAATGCCTGTTCCTTCAATATCGGTTTTTCCTGCATTCAATCGACTGAAAGGACGAAATAATTCACTTCTACGGGCATCTGGAATGCCTCGGCCTGTATCCCTGACAGCGACTCGAATATGTCCATGTTTCACTTTAGTAAGGCTCACCGTTACGCAGCCTTTATTAGAATTGTATTTCACTGCATTAGACATTAGGTTAAGTAGTACCTGTTTTAATCGGGTTGAATCTATATCAAGCACAACATTGGTTTGTAAGGTATTGCCCATATCCAGTTCAATATCGCGCTGTTCGGCCAGCGGTTTAATCAGCGCTCTACAGTCCTTTAAAATAGGTGCTATTTTTACAGGCGTATTCGACAGGTTTATACGGCCAGCTTCAAGCGCCGACAAATCAAGAATATCACTGACCAGGCTAAGCAAATGTTCACCTGCTTTGAGGATCTCTTGTGTATAATCTTTCTGTTGAGCTGACAGTAATTGTTTTTGGTCATACAATAATAACTGCCCAAACCCCATGATGGCATTAAGCGGGGTACGTAGCTCATGGCTCATCAGTGACAAAAATCCGGATTTTGCATCATTTGCTTTCTCGGCAGATTCTTTCGCCTCAATAAGTTCTTTTTCGTGACGTTTACGTTCACTAATATCGCGTGCAGACGCTATTATCATTGCTGGCTGAGTGAGTTCCAGTGCATGAATAGATACTTCTACAGGAAATTCTGTCCCATCCTTACGAAGATAAGTGGTTTCGATTACTATCGAATTATTATCATTGATAGCCTTATCTAATAAGCCTGCAAGTTCCTCGGAATCATATTTGTATATGATTTCATGCGCCGTCAGATCGAGAAGCTCTTCTCTTGTGTAGCCAAGATTTTTCCAGCTAGCACGATTTGCATCAACTATACGCATAGTGGCGCGGTCTATAAGATAAATATTATCCATCGAACTATCGAGTGCTGCACGGAAGCGTATCAGTTTTACTTCTGCTTTTTTACGCTCAGTGATATCACTAATCGTACAGATGGCACCCGTCTGATTATTTTCATCATCAAACAAGGGAGATGTTGCTATGCGGTACCACACATCGTTTGCCGGTAGTTCTGTCTCTAACCAGAAAGATGGGGTATCGCCAATGACGGTAGCATTGGTTCGTTGTTGAGTCGGTGATGTGGTTCCACACAATACAATACGATAATCTTTACCTATTAACTCACCTTGCTCAGGTGAAAAACGGGCCGTCATTGCTTTATTAGCACGAATAATTTCACCATTCATATCGACTGTACATACAAAATGAGCGAGCGCATCGAACGTACGTTCCCATTCACGATTTTCACGCGCAAGGTTACCCTCTGCATCACTATTTTTATTTATTAGTGGTAAAGAGTCATTTTTTGTTTTTTTAGTAATTCGGTCTTTCATATTAATAAATCACAATAAGAATGATCACACTCTATCATCTTTAACTATCGTGTTAATCATATTGCCGATATAGTGCTTAACATCAATACCATATTCATTTGGCGATACAATGCGAACCACCCTGAATTCATCTTCCTCTTCTTCTTCCTCCTCTTCTCCTTTGAACAGGCCTATATCAATTAAACGGGGAACAGGATAAAACGCCTCTTCTTTATCAAGGATTAGCATCAATCTCGGTTTGAGGCGTGATTTTCGATTCTGCGCAATAACAATTCCTACCTCACCGGACTTAAGTAACACCGTGCAGCCAATTGGAAAGATACCGATGCATTTTATAAATTCTTCAACCAGATTTTCGTCAAAGTTCACTCCTCGAAGAGTGAAGAGCTCGGTCATTGCCGTACCCGGTGTCAACATTTCCCGATCGGCATACTCACTGGTAACCGCCTCATAGAAATCCGCGATGGCTACTATCCTCCCATATAATGGAATTGCCTTACCTACTAATTCCTGCGGATAACCATGGCCATCGTAGCGCTCGTGGTGGGTATAAACGATATCTATTGTGCGATACGGAAGCTGCCGACTTTCATTAAGTAGAAGCTCCATACCAAGGGTAGTGTGAGACTTCATAATCTCGTATTCTTCATCGGTCAGCGGACCTTTTTTGGTGACTATCTCAAGAGGTATTTTTGCTTGACCAACATCATGCAACATAGCGCCTAAACCGAGTTCGATCATATATTGGCGAGGAAATCCAAATAGTCTGCCGAATGTAAGTGCCAGGATGCAGACATTAAGGCTATGTGTAACCCGCTGTTCATCACGTTCATCAAGCAGGGCAAGCAGCGCATGGGCATCGGGATTACGGATAACACTATCAACTAGTGAAATAATGGCAGTCTTGGTAGATGTTGAGTCAATACTTAAACCGGAACGTATATCCGCATAGAGTGACTCAACCACAGCAACAGCATTTGTACGCGACTCCTTGGCTGAAATTAGTTCATCTTCTAGACTAATAGCATCCTCATAGTCGACATTCTTCAGAATCTCGCTATCCGGCAACCAAAACTGTTCCCGCTGTTCTTTAAATTTCTTTTCCGTCTTGCTATCAGTGGAGATGTTTACCTTAGTGCCAAGATGTCTGGATCTATCAAGATCGATAAAGACATGATCGCAGAGTTCCTGCAGTTTCTGGATATCTTCAATACTGCGAATATAGAAGCCCTGGAATTTAAACGGTGCGTCCAACCAGGGACGATCAAGCTCACGTACGTACATGCCAAACTTCAGCTGATGAACTGAAACTTCACACTTCTCATAGTTAGATGCTACTTCTTTTATCACTAGGGGACTCCACCAACTAGTATGATATTACATGCTGCCAGAAGACATAACAGTGGTGTTGCCTTAATTTAACGAACAAAACGTTTTTATTTGAAAAATGTTAAATAATTCAAGTATGACTAGACTCAATATACCCTTCCCAAAGAATTAGCGTTTCCATATAAACCTTGCAATGACTATGTTATTTGAGATGTGTTAAGTCGAAGCGTGCCATGTTATATGCAAGGGAAACAGAATCTAGATTTTTCGAGGCCACATGGCGCACTCAAATAAAATGTCACTTTTATCGTTCAGATTGTTAACATATTAATTTCTATTCCCACGTTCACCGCAGCTTCTTTACCAGTTGTTCAGCTATACTTTCTGAAGCCATTTACTCGGTGGTTGATTCTGGTAACCAGATGCTGATGCTCTTTAAGGTGAAGGGATAAGCAGATGTACTGCCAGAATAAGGTCATTACCGCACCAATGGTAGTGATCGTCTCTTAACGTTAATAGGTGAAATTAGTAAAGCAATCTTAATAGCGACGCCGGGAAGCCTAAATGAATCGATAAGGCATACAAGGGTGGCATGATCAGCATACGCGCGACAATGAGCCCTAAAATGGTCACAAATACGGATAGATCGAGCATGCCAACGGGCGGCAGTACGTTGCGCACAGGGCGTAATAATGGCTCGGTGATACTGCTCATTAAGGCCGTAATGGGATTATAGCCACCGGTTGATATCCAGCTAAGTAGCGCAACAATAATCAAGCTGAAGAAATAGATATACATGAACAGGGAGATCAATTTGGTTACTGTTGCCATCAGCAGACCGGTAACGCTGAGTGATTCCAGTACACCGCCATGCAATAAGGCCATAATAATAATGGCCAGACACTGCAGGATTAACAGTAATACTACCGAGGCCATATCGATACCGCCCCAGCCAGGGACAACTTTTCTCAGCGGTAGTAGCAGTGGGTTGGTGATCTTTACCAGGAACTGCGAAAAAGGATTGTAGAAGTCAGCACGAACGACTTGCAGCAATAAACGCAACATCACCACTAATATGTACAAGCCGAATAAGGTATCGGCAAGAAAAATAATCGGATTGAGTAAATAACCGTTACCCATCTATGAAACTCCTGAAGTTTGTTTTAATTATCATCGCCAAGTTGATCGGCGAGTTCGGCAGCGCGGTCACTGGCAGCTTGAAGCGCCGCCATGAACAAGTTTCCCAGCCTGCCTTCATCGAGCACACCGAGCGCCCGCTCTGTCGTTCCGCCCGGGGAGGTGACCTTTTTACGTAAAGTGGCAGGATCATCAGCCGATTCCAGTGCCAATTTAGATGCGCCAAATGCTGTTTGCACCGCAAGACGCCGCGCTGTTTGGGCATCGAGCCCTAATTGGGTACCGGCGTTTTCCATGACTTCAATGACATTGAAGATATAAGCGGGGCCGCTGCCGGATAGGGCTGTTACTGCATCTATTTGTTTCTCATCGCCGAGCCAAACCGTAATGCCGACAGCGCGAAGAATGGATTCAGCTTGCTCACGTTGTGAGCTGGAAACATGGCTATTGGCAAATAATCCAGTGGCACCACTTTGCACCAGTGCCGGGGTATTGGGCATGCTCCGGACAATGGCAACCTTACCACCGAGCCAGCGCGCGAGATCACCACTACGGATACCTGCTGCGATGGAAACAACGAGTGGTTGCCGGTCCTGGATGCTGGCGGCGAGTTGCTGTGCAACCTCTTTCAACACCTGCGGTTTTACCGCAAGCAGTAGCACATCGACCTGGGCCGCAACCGCCGTGTTGTTGGTCTCGGTATGTATGCCAAAACGAGCCGCTAGCTGGCTGCGTGCCTCTTCGCTGGGTTCTGCCACGTAAATGGCATTAGCAGGGAAACCATCGGCAATTAAACCACCAATAATGCTGGCGGCCATGTTACCGCCACCGATAAAGCCAATTGAATATTTTTTCATAACCTCAACATACCTCAATTATGCGCGGGCGCCAAAAATAGCCGTGCCAATCCTCAGCAATGTACTCCCTTCTGCAACTGCGGCCTCCAGGTCATTACTCATTCCCATTGAGAGGGTATCGAGCTCTAAACCGTGTTGGTTTAGTTCAGTAAAGAGCGTGCGTAATGCAGCAAAAGCCTGCCGTTGTTCCGTTATATCGGAACTGGCGGCAGGAATAGCCATTAAACCGCGCAATCTAAGTCTGTGTAAATGCGTCATTTCTTCTGCTAGCGCCATAACCTGTTCGCGTGGAATACCGGCTTTGCTGTCTTCACCGCTAATATTAACCTGAATACAGACCTGTATGGGAAGGAGATGTTCGGGGCGCTGACCGTTGAGTCGCTGGGCTATTTTTAGCCGTTCGACGGTATGTACCCAATCGAAATGGCTAGCAATGTCTTTGGTTTTATTGGATTGAATGGCACCGATAAAATGCCACTCCAGATCAGGGTAATCTGCTTCTAATGACGCCATTTTAGGCAATGCCGACTGTACATAATTTTCGCCGAAGGCCATTTGCCCGGCCGCAGCAGCCGCCGCAATATCGTCAGCCGGGTGGGTTTTGCTGATGGCGAGTAGTTTGATCTCGACCGGTTCACGGTTTGCCGCTTTCGCTGCGGCTATAATACGCTGCTGAACCTGGGCTAAATGCTGCGAAATGTCCGTCATGTCAAACTCTGTAGGTACGCTATACTGTAGAAAATCAGGGCTTTGAATCAATAAATGATTGGCCTTATTATACTTAGAACAATAAATTCTGCGTAGCTTAGATTCACTTAAATGGAGGATTCATGGATATTGCTGAACTGCTGGCTTTCGGTGTAAAAAATAATGCTTCAGATTTACATCTGTCGGCAGGTCTACCACCGATGATTCGTGTTGATGGTGATATTCGCCGGATAAACGTACCGGCTCTGGATCACAAACAGGTACATAGCCTGATATATGACATCATGAACGATAAGCAGCGTAAGGACTTTGAAGAATTCTTTGAAACGGATTTTTCGTTTGAAATTCCAGGCCTGGCGCGTTTTCGTGTCAACGCCTTTAACCATAATCGCGGTGCGGGCGGAGTGTTTCGTACCATTCCATCACGTATCCTTTCCCTGGAAGAACTGGGTTGTCCAATATCCTTTAAAGAAATCTCGGATGTACCGCGTGGCATTGTCCTGGTCACGGGGCCAACCGGTTCGGGTAAGTCGACTACGCTGGCGGCGATGATTGATTATAAAAATGATAATGAATTTGGTCATATATTGACCGTTGAAGACCCTATCGAATTTGTACATGAAAGTAAGAAATGCCTTGTTAACCAACGTGAGGTACATCGCGACACATTAGGCTTTAACGAAGCGCTACGCTCAGCTTTGCGTGAAGATCCGGATATTATTCTGGTGGGTGAAATGCGCGATCTGGAAACCATCCGGCTTGCCCTGTCGGCGGCAGAAACCGGTCACCTTGTCTTCGGTACCTTGCATACAAGTTCAGCGGCAAAAACCATTGACCGTATTATTGATGTATTTCCCGCAGCAGAAAAAGACATGGTGCGATCGATGCTTTCAGAGTCATTGCGCGCAGTTATTGCGCAGACATTGATTAAGAAAATTGGCGGTGGCCGTATTGCGGCACATGAAATTATGATCGCGACACCGGCAATTCGTAACCTGATTCGTGAGAACAAAATTGCCCAGATGTATTCAGCTATTCAGACCGGTCAGAACATTGGCATGCAGACCCTGGATCAATGTTTAAAGGATTTGGTAGGGCAGGGGAAAATCACCGTTCAAGATGCACGTATGCGCGCCATGAATAAAGACCAGTTCTTAGCCTAAGCACTGCATCACGACATAGATAATCTAAGAGGGTAAACCGGCATGGAATTTGAATCGTTGCTGAAATTAATGGTGCAGAAAAATGCGTCGGATTTGTTTATTACGGCCGGGATGGCACCATCGTTAAAAATAAACGGTAAGCTGACACCCGTCACTAAAAACACGCTGACGCCGGGTCAGGCCAAAGAAACTGTTTTTGGTATTATGACCGAAGATCAGAAAGAAGAATTCACAAAACATAATGAGTGTAACTTCGCGATTTCGGCATCGGGTATCGGGCGTTTTCGTGTCAGTGCCTTTATTCAACGCAACCATGCAGGCATGGTGCTGCGTAAAATTGAAACCAAGATCCCAACACTTGAGGACTTACGCTTACCGGCTGTTATCAAAAATCTATCCATGACCAAACGTGGTTTGGTGCTATTTGTGGGGGGCACCGGTACAGGTAAATCAACCTCCTTGGCAGCGATGATCGGTTATCGTAATAAAAATACCACCGGCCATATTATTAGTATTGAAGATCCTATTGAATACATCCACCAGCATGACGGCTGTATTATTACCCAGCGCGAAGTGGGGCTTGACACCGAATCCTTTGAAATTGCCCTGAAGAACACCTTGCGCCAGGCACCTGACGTGATCCTGATTGGTGAAATTCGGACCCGAGAAACAATGGAACATGCGATCACCTTCGCAGAAACGGGTCATCTTTGTCTGGCAACCTTGCATGCCAATAACGCCAACCAGGCGCTTGATCGTATTATTAACTTCTTCCCTGAAGATCGTCGAAACCAATTATTAATGGATTTGTCATTGAACCTGAAGGGTATTATCGCGCAACAATTAATTCCGACACCGGATGGTAAAGGCCGTCGTGCGGCAATTGAGGTTTTGATTAATACACCTTTGGCCGCGGATATCATTCGTAAAGGTTCCATTCATGAACTTAAAGAGCTCATGCGCAAGTCAAATCAGAATGGCATGAAGACCTTTGACCAGGCGCTTTATGATCTGTATGTCGCCGGTGAAATCACCTATGAAGATGCGATCCACTCGGCGGATTCTGCAAATGAACTACGCTTGATGATCAAGCTAGGCGATCAGGAAGCGGTAGATAAAATGGATACCGCGATTGGAGGTATGTCGCTGGTTGAAGATGAAGATGGCCCTGGCGGGATGATGCGGTGATTTTGGGTTTGTCACGGGTGCTTTAGCGCCACCTTTGGTATTTCAAAAAACACTTCCTGTCGATGCTAAGGTACACGCTGCGGGGAGTATCTTTTCAATACTCACCCGAAAAGGCACAAAAAGGGAAGAGGGCATTCTCATGCCGCTCATCGTAAAAGAGTACAACCCTATCTTTTATTAATAATAGACTGATTCCTTATCAATTGATTTGGTTCTCGTGGGAATACGATTTTCATTTGTTAAAGCAATAATCATATTTTCTTCAAGGACCTCGTCATAAAGGTAGATTAGTTGATTGGTTAAATTCATTACCGACCATCTTTCAGCATAAAGACTAGCTGACTTACCCAGCGAGCGCTCTACTTCCGGATGATTGAGAACTCTAATAACCTTTTTTGAAAAGGTTCGCACATTTTCTTCAGAAACCAATGCTCCTTCTTTGTCCTCCAACACATCTGCTGTGCCCATGACAGCTGTCGACACAACCGGTGTGCCTGCTGCCATTGCCTCTAATAAAACAAGCCCCTGTGTTTCAGTTCGTGAAGCAAATACAAACACATTAGCGGCTGTGTAGCAGTCTGGTAATTCCTTTTCACGGGTGAGGTAACCAATAAACATAACATTTTTAGAAACACCTAATTGGGTAACCAGTTTTTTTAACGTGTTTACGGCAGGGCCTTCGCCGGCAATAATGAGCAGTACCCGGCCAACTGTTTTCTTTACTTCTGCAACGACGTGCACAAGAAATGCAATATTCTTTTCATGCGCAACACGCCCCAGATACAACATAACAGGTCTATCCAGTTCTATACCATGGGCTTCTCGAAATGCCTGTCCATCGCCCCCTGAAAAATTTTCCGGAATAATCCCCGTTGGAATAATGCTGGCACGTGCATTTACACCATAGCCCTCAAGAACTTTATGCATAGGGGTTGATGGCACGATAAGGTGATTAACATCATTGCACTGTGAACGGCTAAATCGCCTCGCAAGTGTTTTTAACCACGTTCGTGGTAAAAATTTAATGTAATGATAAAGATACTCTTCAAAAAATGTGTGATAACTTTCAACGCACGGTATATCTAATGCTTTTGATAACCATGTCCCGCTGTAGTGAGCAACAAAGGGGGTATGAATATGGATAACATCAATATTTTTTAACGACAACTTGTGTGTTAGTAATTTAATTCTGCGCATTGACATCAATCTATCTTCTGGATCAAAAAGTACTTTTTTTGAATCAATACGGATAATATCTTTATCGTCGTTATATGTGCCTGCAGGATATTTAGGTGCAATTAAGGTAACCCTGTGCCCCAGTCGCATTAATTCATCCCTAAATGTCTTGATTGATGTTGATACGCCATTAATGCGTGGGAAGTAAACATCAGAGATCATCAGTATATGCATTTTATTATTTACCTTTAATAGGATCAGAAACAGCTAAAATAAGAACTGTAATGAAAGCGTCGCAAGTGTTGCGCCAATGATCGTTCCAGCGAAGACATCAGTAGGGTAATGCAGTCCAAGAATAATTCGAGACAATGCCACGCATACCGCGAAAGGAATACAGACCCATCCCATTTCCGGATAATAGTGAATTACAACTATACTAAATGACACCGCATGCAAGGTATGGCCTGATGGGAAACTGTATAAATCAAGCGGGTCGGTTACGAGGTAGATATCCTCGTGTACGTTACAAGGGCGTTGTCGACCTGTCGCCTCTTTTATTAGTTTATAAACGATCAGACCCAACACGGCCGTAATAGATAAGTGCAATGAAACCTGAATTGCTTCGCCACCATAAATCAGTGGTAAAAATAAAATTATGCCATAAAAGAACGTGCCGTCACCAAGACGACTAACTAAGGTAAAGTACTTTGTAACGCACCTGTATCTGCAGCCGCGATTAAACAGTAGACAAACATTCATATCTGCCCGGTTTAACTTACGCATCCAGTGCTCAGAATGAATTATGGACATCTCTTGTTTCCATAAATTTTAATACAGGGCTAATCCTGAAGAATCTTTATGTCGATTATGAGACGGTTTTATGAAATATATTTGACAGGCTTTAATGTTGAATTTATCTCAAATATTCGAAAGAAGTGGCCGTACCGAGATGCACAGGGAGCATTTAAAAGAGATAACGGTTAGGCTTTATATAGGAATCAAAATATCGGTATTGAAAAAACATATTTTACCCCCATCTATATAGCGCCACCTACAATATATTTATAAATCTCAAGTACTTATTGTAAGCATCGCTCATCATAATGGGTGATATCGGCAATTGAGAATTAGATTTAATTAATCAACGAGAACAGGTAAAGCAATGAAACGAATTATGTTATTTATTTTGACCAATATTGCCATTATGGTGGTACTGAGTATTACGCTGAGACTATTGGGTGTTGATAGCATATTAGCCGCGAATGGCTCTGACCTGAATGTTCAGGCATTGGTGATATTTTCCGGTGTGATTGGTTTTGGCGGTTCATTTATTTCCCTGTTGATATCAAAGTGGATGGCGAAACGCATGACCGGCGCGGTTGTGATCACCAATCCGAGCACCAATATGGAGCGTTGGTTAATCAGTACGGTTGAAAAGCAGGCCAAAATTGTTGGCATTAAAATGCCCGAAGTAGCGATTTTTCCATCGTCTGCGATGAATGCCTTTGCGACAGGTGCAAGTAAAAATAACGCCCTGATGGCCGTGTCTCAAGGCTTGCTGGATAACATGGCGCAAGGTGAAGTTGAAGCCGTTGTGGGTCATGAAATGAGTCATATTGCGAATGGTGACATGGTGACGCTGGCATTGATTCAGGGTGTGGTGAATACCTTCGTGGTGTTTTTATCGCGGGTTATCGGGCACGTTGTTGACCGTGTGATACTAAAAAATAACCAGGGCCATGGTATTGGTTACTTTGTCACCGTGATGATCGCACAGGTTGTTTTATCGATATTGGCATCAACCATTGTCATGTATTTCTCACGAAAACGTGAATTCGTTGCCGATACGGGTGGTGCGGATCTAGCGGGCCACCAAAACATGATCAATGCCCTTAAACGTCTCGGTCAAGTAGAACCAGAAGCATTGCCCGAGCAAATGGCGGCATTTGGTATTAATGACAAGGGCGGTATTATGGCGTTATTTTCATCACACCCGCCGATTGAAGCAAGAATCGAAGCACTGGAACGGCGTGCAATGGGACGTTCGTAAGGAAAAAGCCTGCGCGGTTTTTTACAGTTCGCCTTCGGTTAGCGAAATGCAGTAAGCGGCTTGGGTTTTGCTAGTTTGCGAACACTCGCTTCGCATCAAACACAGGGCCATCAACACAAACACGTTGCATGGCCGGACCGCTGTCGGTTTCAACCTTAACAACACAACCTGCACAACCGCCCACGGCGCAGGCCATGAATTCCTCGAGTGAGACCTGGCAGGGCAGGTCGTATTCAGCGGCAAGTTTGGCCACCGCTTCGAGCATCGGGTGTGGGCCGCAGGAGAAGATTTCGACTTCACTGCGTTGTTCATCACTTAGGCCATCGAGCCATGCGCGGGCAAGGTCAGTGACATAGCCGTCAAAGCAGCCGGGGTAACCTTGCAGGCTGGCGAGTCTGCAGGCAATACCCCAGTCCTCCATGAGTGGCATGGTGCCAATCACATCGGGCGCGAGCCCCCTGATCATGTGCTGTGAGGGCTGTACGTTAAAGGGAAAGGGTGCTTCCGAGCCAAGGATCACAAACGGCTTAATATCGTTACTATTTTTCAAATATTCGGCAATAAACACCATTGGCGGCATGCCCACACCGCCACCAATGAGCAGTGGCCGTTTTCGCTGTGGGTTGAAGCTAAAGGGTTTACCAATTGGACCCATTAGGCTGAGGGTTTCGCCTACTTTTCGTTCACCAAGGGCGCGGGTACCTTCGCCGAGCGCTTTATAAAGCAGGGTGATTTCACCTTGCGTGGCATTGGTACGCATAATGGAAATAGGACGGCGCATCGGCAGACGCTCGGCACAGCGAATATGTACAAAGCTGCCGGGTTGCGCTTCGGCGGCTGTTTTCGGGGCATGCAGACGCAGGATAAACTGGTCGCCATCGTAGGCGTCATGACCGAGAATGGCGGCATCTTCAACGTGAATGGTGTTGCGGGTTTGATCAGTCATGGTCGGTACTAAAAATAAGTTGTCCGTTTACGAGGGTGTTGGTTGCGCGGCCATGCATTTCCCAACCCATGAACGGGGTGTTGTGACCCTGGCTGTTGAGGGTATCGGCACTCACATACCAACTCATGTTTGGGTCAAAGAGACAGACATCGGCATTGGCACCGACACCGAGTTGGCCTTGTTCAAGACCAAGAATTCGTGCCGGAGTTGCGGTGACGCGGTCGATAATCTCAGCAAGTGATAACAGTTTTTCATCGGCAAGTCGTTTTACCAGTGGCAGCAAGGTATCGAGTCCTGATAGGCCGGGGGCGGTATCGGGAAACGGCGCTTGTTTGGCATCAGGTTCATGCGGTTGGTGATCCGAGCAGATGGCATCAATGGAGCCACGTTTAATGGCATCACGCAGTCCATCACGATCGCGTTCGCTGCGCAGCGGTGGCAGTAGGTGGCAGCTACTATCATAATCTCGAATATCAACGTCACTGAGGTAGAGGTGATGCACGGCAACATCGGCGGTGACGTGAAGTCCGTCATGGCGTGCACGGCCAATCATCTCGGCAGCCCGTGCCGTGGATAGCTGACTAAAATGTGCACGCACGCCGGTTTGTGCAATCAGCTCAAGTTCGCGTGCGACAGCAACGGTTTCAGCGGCCTCGGGAATACCTGGCAAACCGAGTCGTGATGCAATGGCACCCTCATGAACACAACCTTCTGCGCTAAGGCTGGGGTCATTGGGGCGAATAAAGACGGTTAAATCATGGGTCGCTGCATATTCAAAAGCATGACGTAGCGTTTGTGCATTTTGTACCGGGTAGTTGGCGTTGCTCATGCCGACAACACCGGCATTTTTAAGGCTAATCATCTCACTAATCAGCTCACCTTCTAGTCCACTGGTGAGTGCGCCAAGCATATGCAGATGCGACTGGCCTGCTTGCCGTGCTTTGTGGTGCATTAACTCGACGATAGCAGGTGAATCAATCACCGGCCTGGTGTCGGGAGGACAAACGAGGCTGGTAATGCCGGCACTGGCAGCTGCGGTTGTTTCGCTGGCGATGGTTGCCTTGTGTTCATGGCCAGGTTCACGAATGCGAGCGGAGAGATCAATCAGGCCGGGGCAAACAATCTGCTGTGCCGCGTTAATGGTTTGGTCGGCAGTAAAGCCGTCCGGCGCTGCGCCGACGGCGTGTACCTTGCTATCGGCAATCCACAGGTCAGTGATGGTATCGATGCCGTTTGCAGGATCAATAAGATGCCCGCCTTTAATATGGATACGCTTTTGGTTTTTGCTCATGACGCGCTGCTCCCGTCCGGGTTACGCATTGCCAGGGCCATGGCCGCCATACGTACGGCGATGCCGTTACTGACCTGCTGCAAAATAACGGAGTGCGGGCCATCGGCAACGGCGGAGTCCATTTCAACGCCACGGTTGATGGGGCCGGGGTGCATCACAATGACATCCGGTTTTGCCAGTGCCAGACGTGCTTCAGTCATACCATAGAGACTGAAGTATTCATGTTCGCTTGGAATAAAGGCGCTGTGCATGCGTTCGCGTTGTAGACGCAACATAATAATCACGTCGACATCTCTAATGCCTTCATCAATATCCTGGTAAACCTGCACACCCATTTTTTCTATGCCGGCAGGTAACAGGGTTTGCGGGGCGATGACACGTAGTTCACCGACACCGAGTGTATTCAAGGCATGAATTTGTGAGCGAGCAACACGTGAATGCATGATGTCGCCGACGATTGCCACACGCAGCGATGGAAAATCGGGTTTATGTTGGCGAATAGTGAACATATCCAGCATCGCCTGAGTGGGGTGTTCATGACTACCATCGCCTGCGTTCAAGACGCTGACGTGAGGAGGTACATTCCGGGCGATGAAATGTGCCGCGCCACTACTGCCATGTCTCACCACAAACATATCAACATGCATGGCCTCAAGGTTGCGCAACATATCGAGCAGGGTTTCGCCCTTGCTACTGCTGGACGCGCTGATATTGATGTTGAGTACATCGGCGGAAAGACGTTTTGCCGCTAATTCAAAGGTTGTTCGGGTGCGCGTACTCGGTTCGAAGAACAGATTGGCAATGGTATGGCCCTTCAGAAGTTCGAACTTCTTCTCGCGTTGCTCATGCGAATTGGCAAAGGATTCAGCCGTATCGAGAATTTTTGTCAGAACTGGTTTAGGTAACCCTTCAATCGCAAGAAAGTGTCGTAGTTTGCCTTGTTGATCTAATTGAATATTACCGGGCTTTATTCTGACCGGTGGAGTGGACTGGGCTTGCGTATCTACTGATGACATCAGGCGCTATTATGGCAGGAGTCTGCGGTTTTGTCTGCAAGATTTTCTGAAAAATGGCTAGGCGTGGGAATTTAACCAGCTTTGCAAAATAATCCGAGCTGCCTCTTGATCAATGGCGGCTTTATCCTGGTTATTTTCCAAAGAGCGTTCGGCTTCGTCTGACGTGAGTCGTTCTTCAGCCTCAAAAACAGGCAATTGAAAGCGGCCATGTAGTTGACGAGAAAATTTACGTGCAGCGAGGGTCATGGGTTGTTCCGTGCCATCCATATGCACGGGAATGCCAACCACTAATGCATCAGGCTGCCACTCTTTGATTAAGGCTTCAATCTCAGGCCAATTGGCTTTGTGACGCAGGCTTTGCAGCGTGGTGAGCCCGGTTGCAGTACTGGTTAATGATTGCCCAACTGCAACGCCCGTGCGTTTTTCACCATAATCGAAACCTAGCAGTGTTTTGGGCACAGAATCAGGCATGTCCAATATTATCCGAGAGGGTGCTGATATCAATACCCAGTGACGCGGCGGCGGCTGTCCAACGATTTTCAATCGGTGTGTCAAACATGATGGCACTGTCGGCTGGGCAGGTCAGCCAGGCATTTTCGAGTAATTCATGTTCAAGCTGGCCTTGCCCCCAACCGGCATAACCAAGTGCGACCAGTGAACGATGTGGGCCTTTTCCGTCATTGAGTGCTTCAAGGATATCGCGAGAGGTTGTCATGCCGATATTCTTGGTGACCTCCAGCATGGAATCCCATTCGCCAATGGGCTCGTGGAGCACAAAGCCGCGATCCGGTTGTACTGGTCCGCCAAGGTAAACAGGTATTGAATCTAATGCGCTATCACTTACCGACATGTCCATATGGGTTAGCACATCACTTAGCGAGATATCCAATGGCTGGTTGATAACAATGCCCATTGCACCCTGTTCATTGTGTTCACAGACATAGGTCACGCTGTGGAAAAAATTAGGATCTTCCAGCGCAGGCATGGCGATGAGAAAGTGGTTATTCAGGTAACTGGCAGCAGTCATATTGTAAGTATTAGCCAGCATGGGCAAACAGGCAAGTGCTGAGTTGTTAGACTGAGTTTACTTGGTGTAAAGGGTGTTGCCGCGCTGGAAGATCCAGGTACGGGTGATATAAAGCAGGTCGGTTTCTGCACGGATATTTTCCGGAAAAGGGGCATAAGGGGAGGCAAGGCGGACAATACGACGTGCGGCATCATCGAGTAATCGATTCCCTGAGGAACGATCAATCGTCACGTCTTTAACCGTGCCATTAGCGCGCAAAATAACGGTGAGTGTCAGATCACCACTGAGATTTCGTTTGCGTGCTTCTTCCGGGTAGTTAATTCGTCCAATACGTTCGACTTTTTGTCGCCATGAATCCTGGTAGGCAGCATATTTGAATTCGCGCGTACTGGCCGTAATAAATTTCTTTTTGGTTTTATTTTGGTTAGCCAGTTTGCGGTATTCAACTTCAGCGCTGGCACTTGCGATTTGCAGGCTTTGCGCGATGAGGCTGCTGGCATTGAGTCTTTTTTGAGTTTCCTTGGGCGCCTGTTTTTGTGAAGTGATTTTAGTTTGAGCGTTGGTAGACGTCATGACGTCGCGTTGACGTTGTTCGACAGGTTTTTGCTGTTGCAAGACAGGTATGCTGTGTTCAGGGGCCGTACCTTGTGTTTGATGGGGTGTCTTAAGCGATTCGCTACGCGCCGCCTGGGGGCGTTTTACATCATCAGTATTACCACTGCCTTGCTGATTGGCTTGCGCGAGAAATTGGGCATTTTTATCTGGTGGCGTTTCGCTGCGTGATTGCACCAGGGTGATTTCCATGGTTTGCACGGGATCTTTACTGTTGAGCAGATCCGTGCCGAAGGTAATACCCAAAATAATAATCGCGTGAATCGTCACTGCAAGAAACAGCGTCAACCCGAGTCGGTCTGATGCGGTAATTTGCGGGGCCGGATGCCCATTTAAGGTGATATCACTCATGCTGCTTCAATGCGCTAGTTTGTTTAATAATCCTGTTGACCAGTATACCGCCGAGCGTGCCGGAAATCAGCGCCGCGGTTAGAAATACGGGTAATAGCGTGAATAACGCACTGTGCGGGATAAAAAGTAAATAGGCGGTTAGAATCTGTGCGGCCATGTGGGCAAGCGCAGCGAGAATGGATAGACCAACAGGGCCGAATGGCTTGCCTGGTATGTGCCAGGCAATGCCCAGGATAAGCAGGCTGGCTACGGCACCGGCAAGGCTTAAGATAAAGGTGGGTGACAGGAAACTGCCCAGTAACAGGCTGCTGGCAAGCACACGTAGCAAGCTAACATTCACAGCAAGTTGCCAGCCATGTCGAATCAATACATACAATGTAACCAGATTGGCAAGTCCCGGTTTGATGCCTGGAATAGGTGAAGGCAATACGCTTTCAAATAAATGAATACTGATGGCAAGCGCAGCAAAACCTGCAATTAATCTGTCTTGTTGGTTGGTGCTGATCTGTATGTGAGGTTGATGCATGCTAGAAATTTATCGCATCATAGTTTGCAGCGTCACGTGCGTTGGCAAGTTGAATGCTGATGCGGTTCGGTAAGCAGGCCGTTAGGTCGCCGTGTTGTTGTTGCCAACCATGTTGGATACAAAACTTGTTGTGACAGGGAGAGTCAGTAAAACGAATTTTACCATGCGTGACTTCAATGCGGCTAATGCCCAGCGCACCTTGAATAGTGTATATTTTTTCATGATCAAGGTTGACGTGTAGTGGGGCTTTTTGCGGGCTTTTTATAGTGGCATATGATGCAGGTTCGGTTTTCCAGAAATAAAAACAGCTTGTAACAATAAGCAATAAGCTAAACAGAAAAACGGCTTTGTCGGCCATATTAAAATCGGAATTTATATTTCTCCATATCATTAGGTTCACTACGTCATTAAAGCGATTTACTTAATTTTACGATGTTGGGTTTGTTGGAAAATTGTATGCGTTTGGCCATGGCCGGGTTCATATGCACATCACCATTACTGGCGATTAGCATGACGTATTTGATACCCATTGATTGCGCTATTTCATGCCACAGTTCCGGGCCGGCAATAAACAGTGCTGTCGCAGCAGCATCAGCGGTTGCCGCTTCATCATGAATGATGGTTACTGAACGAGATTTAGTTGCCGGGTAGCCTGTGCGTGGGTCGATGATGTGATGGTAACGTATGCCATCAGCCTCAAAAAAACGTTCATAGTCGCCGGAGGTAAAAACACTTTCATCACCAGTGATTTCAACTGAGGCAAATACGCCGTCGGCTCGCGGGTCACGGATACCGATGCGCCAGGGGCGTTCACCATGTTGGCCTATCGCGCGCAGATCGCCACCTGCATTGATGATGGCATTTTGTATACCGAATTCTTTTAAGTGTTCGATGGTTGCATCGACCGCCATTCCCTTAGCAAAACCACCAAAATCAAGGTGAATGTTTTCGTTAGTGCCAAACATACTGAGATTTTTGAATTTAATATTATTCATTGCTGGCAGGGTCTTCAGTAATGCCTGAATTTGTTCATCATCGGGGGGGCCAAAAATGTCTTCCAGATTGTCCTGGTGAAATCCCCACAGCTTGATGAGCTGACCAATACCCGGATTGAAAAGACC
>Ga0316207_10001388_pt1 | contig 30165 bp, 12 predicted proteins | sample 6weekpyrite_MG_FD_204943 | JGI IMG/M metagenome (GOLD analysis project Ga0316207, IMG submission 204943) | Microbial mat bacterial communities from mineral coupon in-situ incubated in ocean water Damariscotta River, Maine, United States -... | ecosystem: Environmental > Aquatic > Marine >...
ACCAAAACGTTAATAGATCAAGCTCATGCGTTACAACACAAGCGAAGTTTATAGGAAATGCGTGGTTTGAGATAGCGTAGTAGGCGCCAATAATTGATGGTTACCGTTCCACACTAACTCCGATAATAATCAATATCGGTGTTAGAGATTTGTGCTATAATTCGGGTCAAAGTCCTAATATTAGAATTATTGCTAGTCAATATGAATCCCAAGCGCATTTCACCCATACCGTTATTCGATAGCCTAAAAGAAGTTTCAAATCCTTTTAGGAAAACAGATTTCAGTATTAAAGGAATTGCACTCGGCACAAAACCACCAACAGGCGCAACAACGGATTACGAATATGCTTTGAAATTTCTTTACAGTTACAATGGCAGTCCTGCAACTTACAACGCTTATCGCCGTGAGTTAGAACGTTTTCTTCAATGGGCCTGGTTGATCGAAAGTCGGTCCATCCTCGCATTAAAACGTGAAAATATTGAAGAATATGTTTGGTTTTGTCTAAATCCGCCCAAGGCTTGGCTGGGAGTAAAAACGGTGCCTCGTTTTATTAACGAATCAGGTCAACGAATACCCAACGCCGATTGGCGACCTTTTGTGGCATCCGTTTCAAAAAATCGATTCAGAAGTGGTCATAAACCGGAAAAAGACTATTATGTGATGTCTCAAGCCTCTATTAAAGCCATTTTTACTGCCTTATCGTCTTTTTATGATTATTTGGCACAAGAAAGATTAACGGATAGCAATCCTGTTGCGCTGATTCGACAAAAAAGTAAATTCATCCGTAAAGACCAAAATAAATCACCCGTACGGCGCATCAGCTCACTTCAGTGGGAATATGTGATTGAAACCGCAGAAATAATGGCCATTGATTATCCTGACATTCATGAACGTACCTTATTTATCATGAATTGTCTTTTTGCGATGTATCTACGTATATCTGAAATTGTTGCCGATGAACGGTCAATTCCTGCTATGAGCGATTTTAAAAAAGATCATGATGGCAACTGGTGGTTTCATGTCATAGGAAAAGGCAATAAATCAAGAACGGTTACTGTGAGTAACGATATGTTGAAAGCATTGAAACGTTATCGAAAAAGTATAGGCTTAGCTACCCTACCCTCACCCGATGATAATACAGCGCTCATCACTAAACAGCGCGGTAAAGGCGCCATCACCAGTACCCGTTATATCCGAAAAATTGTTCAAGACTGCTTTGATGCCGCTTACCAGCGCATGAAAAACGATGGTTTAGAAGATGACGCCGCCGATTTGCGTGCAGCGACGGTTCATTGGTTACGGCATACGGGTATTTCAGAAGATGTCAAAATTCGCCCCCGCGAACATGTGAGAGATGATGCGGGGCATTCATCCATGCAAACTACGGATCGGTATATTGAAAGTGATAATCGCGAACGACATGCCTCCGGTAAAAAGAAGAAGATCAAAGATATCTGACGCTGATTTCCTAGCTTTGTACTCTACCGCCCTCTTCGGGGGAATCTTATCGGTAAATTATTTCAATACCTGTTATTAGTTATAACACTTACATAAAATGTACGTGAGTGAATACCCATGATGGCTAGTAAATATTTTATATTTTTAAACTATCACATGGGATTTTTCAACAAAAAACACATCCATATCCTAATAACACAAAACATTATTCACATATTTTACAATAAGTTATGTTTTTAATTAATATTGTTAGGGATCTAAAATTAGGACCAAATACATCTAAATATTTAATTTAACTGACCGCTATCCTTATAATGAGCTTTCGTTACATATAAAACAGGATACGTTAGAAATTAAATCTTCCTTTCTTTACATGCTATTATTTTGCACGCTGGAGCTCTTTTAATTTTCGCAGACACAATAATGTCGACTGTTTAAGTTATTTGAGAGAATTACAATGAAAAAAAGAAAATTCATCCTCCTCTTTGCAATTATGTCTTTACTAATTGCCGTTCCTGGTCATACAGAAATTTACAAATGGACTGATAGCATGGGAGTCGTTCATATTCAAAGTCAGCCTCCCGGCAATAAAAATGCGCAAAAAAAGAATATCATCATGTACAGCACGGAGTGGTGCCCATACTGTGAAAAAGCAAGAGCATATTTTTGGGATAATAATATTAAATTTGTTGAATATGACGTCGAAAAACTTCCAAGTAGAATGCATGAATTTAATGAACTAGGTGGAACTGGTTATCCGTTAATACTGATTGGTCAATCTCAACAAATGCAAGGGTTTAGTGCATCAGGTTTTGAACGACGCTATAACGAATAGTTTTCTCTATAAGTTACATATGGGATGAATATATGTGTGCTCTGAGGGATATGTATGATTAGTGAAATCGAACGTTTGTTTAGGGTTTCCCGATAATGGAAAAGTAACGAGCTGGCAAACGCCTAATTAATATTCTTATTGGAGCAATCATGAAATATATTTCTATTGTTGGTATTGGTCTCATTATATGGGGTGCAATCACGGCAAATTGGTTCAATGTAGGATTTGGCGCTCTTTTATTTGCTGTAGGTTTTTTGATCGATATGTTTAAAAAAAGAGGAGCTTTGAAGGATGATAAAGTTTTTCAGTTTTATCGTGCTGTATCAGAACTTATAAGATCAATTCGGGAATTACTTGAAGATTCTAAAAATGATCTGAGAAGCCCGAAGGGCAAGCTTATTCAAGGCCTTTATTTTATGGGTATGATAGATGCTGCAAGCCAAGCGTCGGACATGAGTGATCAACAATTTTTAGATTTATTTAAAGCTGTTTTTGCAGATTTAGATTATGAATTTGAAAAAGACTATCAAGACGAAATCCTTCTATTTCATCAACGAGCAAATTTACAGCATTGCGCATATTCGGCCATCACGCAGGGTGCAACTTTATTTAATAGTTTTATTTATGGCAGTAAATTAGCTCCACCTAATGGGAAGATAGATATTAACCGCCTATTTGAAGACCCTAATTTTCCAGCCTCAGTAGAAGCCTTACAATAATTAGTAAAAAACGGTCGGTTTTTTTCTAGAGGCAAAAAAAACCCGCTCACGAGAAGCGGGTTTTTGTAATCTTAGCACTATGAGGGGAGGCTCTAAAGCCCGCGTTCTCAAAGCATCTGTGTACAGTATAATACATAAGTGCTATAACTGTCAATAATATCGACAAACTAGCCTTGATCTTTAATAAATGTCCTTTTCACACGATCAACTCACAAATATCCCAAAAACCCTTTCTAATCCGCGATTTGCAACGTATTTACAACATTGTAATAACGATAAAAAGGCTGCTCTTCAACTGTATCAATGGAATTTAGAGTTATCATCAGCTTTTATCGTTCCTCTACACTTTTTAGAAATTAGTATCCGTAATGCGGTAGTAGAGGGGTTGGAATCTGTCCATACTCAAAATTGGGCTTGGAATCAGGGTTATATTCGAAGCCTTCCAAATCCACGGAGAGGTTATAGCCCCCAACGCGATTTGATACAAGCCAGTAGTGCGCATCAACCAACTATAGGAAAAGTTGTGGCTGAATTAAAATTCGTTTTCTGGGAAAAGATGTTTACCACACGGCACGACGCAAGGATTTGGGATAATCACATAAATAATGTATTTCCTTATGCTCCTAACACAATGACAGTTCCTCAATTAAGGCAAAAAATTTACGATGATATTTTTATCGTCAGAAAATTAAGAAACAGAATTGCTCATCATGAGCCTATATTTACGAGAAATCTGCAAGCTGATTACGATAAAATATATGAATTAATTTCTTGGAGGGACACACACACAGCAGATTGGATGGATGGCCTTCAATCAGTAACCAGATTGATTGCTGCAAAACCCTAATAAAACACTATGGTCATAGTGTTTCAAAGAGATGGATTAGTAAGACACAATTATTGGTTAGAAACTTTAATTGAGCCGAACATTCCTGTGTTAATAAGTAAATGCCAGATTTTTTTCATTGTTAAAGCTGTTTCTTGATTTACGAAAAGTGAAGACCTGCTGCCATGAGGTGAACCTAAGAAATAAGGGCGCATTGTTTCCCAAGTTTCCCCAAGTGTTGCCCATTCCCAGCAAGGTACTTCCTTTTGAAGCATAAGCGGGATTGCTAATGACGCGGGTATCATGCCATCTTGAGCAAGTGGTTTTTTCCAATCACAGTGTACAAGTATAGGGTTTGCATTGGGTTGATAGAATTGAACATCAAGTCGTTCTGCTTTGATCGTAGGGAAATCCTAAACAAACCTCTGTTTTTATCCATAGCAAATGAGAATCATTACTATTAACGAAAGTATGCAAGTTTAAGTCGTATAAAACTAGCTCGGCTTGTAAAAATCAGATGGCAATAAATGCGTAGTCTGCACGAATTGCAGCCATTTGAATTTAGTTCGTGATTTTTAGTTACGCAAGATAGTTAAAGCAGATTATCACTATCTACATTCTTGCTTTCTTCAAAAGCAGACATAGATGCAAAATATATTAATACGAATTTGTAGCCATTTACGGCCTTTCAAATTCCATGAAATCCCCTCGATGATCTCCATAAAGCGGTCATTCTGAAATTCAATTTTCTCGTTCAAATAGAGTCTTTTTGTGCTTAATGACAAAGACGGTCAGCCCTTTTTAACATCGAAGAAAAAGATTAATACCAATCTCATCGTCAAAGAATGGGAAACGATACAGCGTATTGTTGTTTCACTTAAAAAAACAAAACAACAACACAATCGGCGATTGTGAGAAAACTCTCGAGCTACAGTAAAAATCATTCTTTACTTCAAGCATTGACAGAATACGATAGACTCATAAAATCCAATTACTTTCTTGAATATATTGATGATGAAAATTTGCGAAGTTATGTGCAACGCGCGCTCAATCGTGGTGACGCTTACCACCAATTACGTCGTATAGTAGCTGCAGTAAATCGAAATCGTTTCAGAGGTGGATCTGATAGTGAGATAGACGTATGGAATGAATGTTGCCCGGCTACTGACAAATGTGATTATCTATTTCAATTCACTTGTGTTGAGTCGTTTGTTGGCACATTATGTTAAACAGAACGACCAGAATAATATTGCATTCATCAAACAAGTCTCGCCAGTTTCATGGGCGAACATCAATTTGAACGGGACTTATTCGTTTTCTTTTGATGATAATGTAATCAGTATGGATGAAATATTGAGCCCTATTACCACGAAATAGGGACATGCAGAAAACCAATGCACCGCTACAGGCTATATATCCCGTAGGTTGTAGTGGTGCGTGCGACAGATGGGAGCGATATCCCTAGAACCCCAAAATCGCTCAATAAACCCTCTGTGGAATATAGGAAGCTAGGTTTTGGTAATCGTCTCTAATTATTTCACAATCCATATGATTATTAATCAGCTCAAACCATGACGCGGTCGTTGCTTTCACTTGCTCTAACGCTTTACGAAAATCATTCATATTAATAGGTCGAAATGTATTGGTATGAAGGGAATCATTGAATGCCGAGTCCGCCGCAACTTCACATAAATAAGATAAATCTGCGCCAGAGTAATATACTGTTAATTGCGCTAATTCCTCGATAGAGAGATTTTCTACCGTTTTATCTTTCAAATAATATGAAATAATTCCAGCTCTTGATTCTACATCCGGTGGGGCGATTAATATTGAACGATCGAACCGACCAGGGCGTCGAAGTGCTATATCAACATCCCAAGGAGCGTTGGTTGCTCCTATAATGTAGACATTATTATTTTCACTAAGGTGACTATTAAACTCCATTAAAAGTTGATTTATTATTGGTCGATAATATCCCATATTATCTGACATTGCATCTCGACTCATTCCAATTGCATCGATCTCGTCAAAAAATAAAACAATTGGTGTATTATTTCTTGCCGTTTGGAAAACCGCTGCTATTTTATTTTCACTTTCTCCCAACCACTTGCTAAGAATATCTGAGATTTTAATTGATAATAAATTAATACCCAACTCACCAACCAACGCGTTCATTATATACGTTTTTCCACAACCTGGTGGGCCATACAATAAAATACCTCCTTTGGGTTTTTTGCCATATTTCGCTGCAAGTTCGGGATTTTTAATTGGATTTATAAAAGAATTGAAGATATGTTCTTTTACTTTTTTCATACCAGGAACATCTTTGAGTGAAAGATTAGTAGAACGAACTATTTGATCTGAATAATCAAACACTACATCGCCGAATTCGTCCGTTGAATTACCTGAAATATTATTATTTTTTGATGATTGAACACTGGTAGAATTTGTAGATAGTGTGTTGATCACCGTAGGCTCATCAATGGACATGTTAGGACTGCTCGAAACAATATTCGAGGTAGATTTAGGGTATTTACTATCTTTCATCTCTTGTTTTTTATCGCTGTCAATATTCTTAGTGGGTATATGAAGTTTTTCCATTTCTTTATTAATATCTATATTCAAAATTTAATTTATGTTTTATATGAACCAGTTTTTCATTCCGCGTCTTTCTACAATCGCTGCGTCTCTGATTTCTTCGAAAAAAGCATACATATCTTTCTTATTACCCTTCAACCCATATTTAGAAGAACGCATTCCAGTGATGGTAATAATCTTTCCTCGACTCCCAGGGGGTCCCAAGTCGCTTACAATATCTGCAACAATCTCAACTTTCGCATCATTTGTTAGAAAGTTAATTGGACCTCTTCGATAATTTACATTTAGCACGTGAAACAACCATATGGAATCCACTTTACGGAACAAGATACCTCGATAAAGATCTATTCTTCGTTCATAAAAGACATAACGTGTCGCAAACGATTGTAATACAACCACGAGGAAACATAACGGTAGTAATAATGTTAGCGGAAGGAAAAATAAAAAGTATTCTTGTTCACGCAAACTATTTTTCATTAACTCATCATATAGAACTGTCCATGGTCCAATAAAAGGTAATAAAATAAGAATTCTTCCTGCAAAACTCCTAAATCGTCGATGACCTTCACATAACTTAGCACCTGGGTCTCGTAATCCCAGTTGTTTGATTTTTTCAGCGCGTTGTTCAGGGTCTTTACGTTTAGATTCTATGATTTCGTCACGATATTGTCGGGCATATTCACGATCTTTCGGGTTAGTGGATTCTTTGAGCATGGCCTGAAGTGCATCAATAACAGGCTCTCTCATATACTCAATTTTATTTGCATCAGCTTGTTGCTCATACTGCATAAGGTAAAGTACGGATTCTTGACTTTGATTTGAATAAAAATAACTTAATCCCGCTATACCAAGTGCTTGTGACTTCATTTTTTTAAGTTTTTGGATATGGTAATTCGATGCTTTCTTTGACATAGGATCAAGACAGTTTTTTAGCAATGGCAAAATGTAGTCTAGCGCTTTAAAATATTGTTTTTCTGAAAAGGATTGCATTGATGATGTAATAATAGAATCTAAAGTACTTATCATGTTTTTATCTAAGTCTCTGATAGTTTCATCAATATTAAGCTTAATTGAGTTTTCTCCTGAAAGACCATTAGTAATGTACTCAGTTATAGAGTCTTTTAAAATTCTATAATTATTATATAATTGACTGTCATTGGCCTTAATATCATTGGTATACTGAATAATCTTTTTTTTAGCCAGCTCATAATTAGAATTCGTTTCAATAACCTTTTCAAATTGCCTCCTAGCAAAGCAAAACAATTCCATTCTTTCTAGCACTAATCCAAGGTAATACAATATTTCCGATAAATCGCCTGTAAACAGTTTAAGAGCCACATTAAAACGTAAAAACGCATCCTTCAAGTTATTCTCTCGAAAACTGATAATCCCCAAGAGAAACTCCGAACGCGCGAAGTCATTATCTTGTTCAGATATTCGCTCTAAGCTATTTTTGGCTTTATGGTAGTCTCCATGATTGAAGTATTCAAGTCCGTCCTGATAATCCATATTATCTCCAATACGGCTAATCCAGTAATTTGTTACGTGCTATATAGAGCAGCATCCAATATATATATTTTTTCATGCCGCTACATTTAATAATTCTGCTAGCCACTACTTACCTGTGTCTGGAGCGATAGCACTATCATCAGGGGAATCTTCGGCAGCGCAAGTAGGTTGTGGTTCAAATTTAAAATAATCGGCTTCATTCATTTTAGCGTTTGTATTATTTTCATCAATTGTATTATTGTTCTCTTCTTGATTATCTGATTCATCTTGTTGATTTTCGTCAAAATTGTCTTTTGTGACTTTTGTGTTAGAATCATTTTCGTTTAAACAAACACTATCTGAGCTTGTACTCTGGTTTGATGTTAACAAATCAAATACATTAGGTTCATCGATTGACTTAGTAAATTGTGCGCTGTTATCTTGTTGATTATCTGTAACATGGTTATCAGGATTATCTTGTTGGTTTGCAGTTTTACCTTGCACATTAGAGTCATTCTGATTTATACAAATATCACCCGAGCTATTGCTTTGATTAATTGATAATAGATCAAGTATATTTGGCTCATCATTAGATTTTGTAAATTGTGCATTATTTTGACTGTTGGTATCCCCTTGGATATTTAGTGAAGATAGCTCATCTTTAGATGTATTATTCCTATCAGCATCACTTACATCTTCCGTATTTAGAAAAGAACAACCCTGGCGTGGTATATCGTACGTATCTAATATCGAATCAACTTTATCGACGCTTTCAATCTTGTTGAGTTCTTCCATCCACTGTTGGATATGATCAGAGTTTGGCAATTCTTTGGAATCTGCTGTTCCTTTCATATTAATATTTATCGTACCTACTTGACTCACACTTCCTGGATAATAGCCTATACCAATACAAATCGGGCATGTTATGTTCGTTTGTAGCCCTCCTAAATCAATATTATCACCCCCGCTCCAAAAAGATCTCCCAAGATCAATTCCATTCCATGCAATAAACGCTATAGAACCCCCGCCACCAAATATCGAGCCTAGCCTTACTGTTCCATCAAAATCTTCAAACGTATGCTCATTTTTGGTCTGAAAATTTATCCATCTTGCAAATGGGTCGATATTAAATCCGACTGTTGCACCGCCGGCAACACCAGTACCAATGACACTTACGAATCTAATTTTTCCAGTATTATTATTTCTCAAAGCAAATCTTGCACGTATAAATCCCGGACCTATTTTATAATTCGAAAACAATTTGATCTGTGAAGTGGGTATAGTAAATCTTGAAAGAGTTGTTTCACTTAATGGTAGTATTGCCCAATACTTAGATTTATTTCCCATATCACTCTCCGGTCTTCATTTCACATGATTAATGATTATCTTTATTAGACATTGTCAATAATTATTCAGTATGTTGAGTTATTTCTATTTAATACTTTTATAACATCATGTTGCTGTCATAGGCGACTTTTCGATCTAAGTTAAGAATTAACTCAATATTATTACAACAAATTACATTACCAAAATAATTTCACATACTATCTACTGTAAAATATCCTCTCCAATCATACGTTACATTAAAATGTTGAACCTGGGTTTCATTGAGTAAATTAACTATGAAAGGATTTGCGCCAAAGATACCTTGTTTACCAAATGTTATCTTAAAGTTGCGCACACTTTTAATGATTAAATTATCAGGTTCATTGGGCGTTATTGGTCTTCCTGGAAATGAACAGTGCCCAGGTAATAGACTATGTATGTTCTCACCGCTTCCACCAGTCGCCACAGATGATTTTTGAAATAATATAGAAATATGAGGAGTTGGAACTATGTTTGAGTACGGTTCATATGTGATATTTATTGATCCACCACCTCGGCACACTAATGGTGAATTCGTTTGAGTAAGATAGACACATTGAGGATGTTTACTCCAATCAGCAGGATGAATATTTGCACAAGAAATGGAGTGTGGTGAATCAGTGGCGTTGGCAGAAAATACATAAAAACACAACCAGGTCATGACAATAAATTGACAAATATTATTGTTAGATGTATGCAGACTCATTCCTTGAATCCCTTTTTATCGTAGCAAGTTTGATTATATAACAACCAATTGTTTTAAATTAATATCCTTTCTGTTATTTTTTAAATAATAGTGACATTCACCAGTTGAAGGATTCGGAAAGAATGTTATTTTTATCTTCCTACCCACTGGTACAACATGCGTTTTAAATTTTCTTCAATTATCAATCGATGACTTCCATTTTACCGTATTTATTGTGAAACACAAAATTCTGGGTGCAGTCATCCAATCTCTCTGTTTCTAATGGAAATGAAAGTTGTCACTAATGTTCGTTAGGAAAGATATTTTGGAAAACCATACAGTGGTTTTGCATTGCTTGATTTCTTTGGATATAAACTTGCACCGCGCTAAGCCTAAATTGGTAAGCTCATCGATAGTCTTTTTTATTCTCAATGAGGGGTACCGGGGACATATCCACAACCTGTCGCACACATTGCTGTGGCCCTTTTACCACAAGAAGTATATGGTTATGTCGCATTAGACACTCAATTATAAACCATGGTCTGCTCTAGGTGATTTGAGACATTGGCAATCCGTTATCAAATGACGGCAAACAATGCTTTCAGATTATAGCAATTTTTTAATTTCTTAGGACAGACTTTCGCAACAGGTAAAATTGAGACGAATGAACTTGTTTGGGAATGACTACTTTGAGTTTTTTAACTTGCACGCAAAATTTGAATAAGAATTTAAAAAATATTTTTTCTCGAAAAATCACGAATGGCAACTTTGTCGACGAGTCCGCGTTAAGGGTTGTTAGCCCATAAAAATTCTGGCCGGAGGTCGGCGAACCCGTAATTAGCACGATAAGCGGTCATTTAAAATTTGAGTGTGATATTTAGTTACGTAAAATACTTAAACCAAATTGTCACCATTTACATCTTCGTATTTTTCAAAACCGGACATTGCTAGAGAGCTATAGTTATTTTTTTTCATAAGGTAGCCATACTTGAAATTGATTTTATTGTTTTCTTTAATAATGGGGTTTCACAATAAGAAAGATAAATAGTACGTTAGTCACCTGTTTTTCTAGCACCAGAATTCTTTACATGTAACGGTGTTCTTTAACCCTGACTCGGCAGTATGTCGTTCCTCTATGCTTCTCCCTTTAAGAAATGTATCGCGTTCTTTGTTAGTCCTTGAAATTATGAAATTTAGGGTAAACAATTTACTTTACGGAATTTCTCTACTCCACCACCAGTGAATGATGGAAAGCGAAAAATCAAAAAACGAAATATTGTATTTATATGTAGTTACCCAATTGCAGAGTCTAAATTTTAATAAAATACGATATGGCGTTACATTATATCGGTTACTGTGACCTGGAAATCGGAATGCACAATTCGTTTATAAGAAATAATTTCAAATTGTCCGCGACAGTACTCGGAGTATTTAAGTGAAATTACGCCATGTAATATATTTTTGATGGATAAAAACTAGGGTTAAGGTGTTGATGGGTGCATCAAGAAAACTTTGTGATGATGGAATTGCAAATAAATTTTTTCGATCAAGAATATTCCCAATATACGGTATAAATACTCTGAGTTTAATCGAGTTTGAAAATTCCTCCATCAATAACAGAAACCAAGAAAAATGTTTCGAAAAAATCTTGCGAAAAACATTTTTTAAGAGCACAATAGCTACTTAACAAACCTCAAATATTTTAAAAAAAAGCGAAAAATTAGTGAAAAAATAGTTGATAATTTTGCTAGGGAAAATGAAGTCGTATGCAGGATGCATCGCACATTGGAAGCACCACTACTCAATCAAATAGCGATTCAAATCGTGATGCAAAAAGCACCCGTGCTGAATCATCAATCGCTATTGAGCCACCTGCTATCACCTTGCCAAAAGGTGGTGGAGCAATCCAGGGAATAGGCGAAAAATTTACGGCTAATCCTGTTACTGGCACCGGCTCAATGACCGTTCCCATAGCGACTAGCCCCGGGCGTTCAGGCTTTGGCCCTCAGCTTTCTCTCTCCTACGATTCTGGCTCAGGCAATGGTCCATTCGGTTTTGGTTGGTCACTTGCCTTACCGCAAATTACCCGTAAAACAAGCAAAGGTTTACCCAGATATTTTGACAATGAAGAGTCAGATGTCTTTCTAATATCCGGCGCAGAAGATTTAGTTCCTGCGTTTGAAGATGGCATTCGATTTAATGATACATCCAGTGACAGTGACTATTCCATCCATCGCTATCTCCCACGGATTGAAGGTTTATTTTCCCGTATAGAACGCTGGACGCATAAAAAAAGTGGTGATATTCACTGGCGCTCTATCTCTAAGGATAATGTACTCAGTATTTATGGAAAAAACGAATCGTCCCGAATTGTTGCCCCCGATAACAAAACGCAGATTTTTAGCTGGTTAATTTCAGAGGCACGCGATGATAAAGGCAATGTAATAATTTATGATTATAAAACAGATGATGGGATTGGTGTCGATTTAACACAACCCAATGAGCAAAATCGTGGCGGAATAAATGAACAACGACGAGGAAACAATCGATATTTAAAACGAATACGTTACGGTAATGAAACTACGCTTCTGATTAATGGAAAGAGGCCGCGATTTCTCAGCGAGGAAAAAATAAACGAAACGCATTGGATGTTTGAGGTGATCTTAGATTATGGCGAACATGATATTCAGTCACCAAAACCGGACGATTCAAATAACTGGATTTTTCGTAGAGATCCATTTTCGAGTTACCGTGCAGGATTCGAGGTGCGGACTACTCGCTTATGCCAGCGTATTTTGATGTTTCACCATTTTCCAGGTGAGCAGGGCGTGGGTGATAATTGTTTAGTCAGCTCAACAGATTTTACCTATTCACACGCGTTGGAACAGAGCAACTCCCGTAACGCTATTTATACGTTCTTAAAAAAGGCAGCACACTCAGGTTACAAACGTAAAGCTGATGGTAGCTACCTGAAAAGCAGCATGCCGCCGCTTGAGTTTAAATACAGTGAACCGGTAGTGCAAGAGAGCGTAGAAAAGGTAGATCCAACGAGTTTGGAGAACCTGCCAATTGGTGTCGATGGCACAGCCTATCAGTGGGTGGATCTACATGGTGAAGGAACCCCGGGCATTCTTACCGAGCAGGCGGGTGCCTGGTTCTACAAACGTAATACTAGCCCTATGTACACTAATAGGGTCAATTTTTCACCATTACAATGCGTAACCACAAAACCCAATCTATCACTGGCCGGTGGCGCTCAAATACTGGATCTTGCAGGAGATGGTTCTCCCGATCTCGTATCATTTGATAATCCCTCCCCGGGATTTTATGAACACGATGATGAGGAAGGCTGGCAGAATTTTCAAGCATTCACTTCACGCTTAAATGTTGACATAAACGATCCTAATATACGGTTCATCGATCTGGATGGCGACGGCCATGCGGATGTGCTGATAACTGAAAATGATGCACTCGTCTGGCACGCCTCTATGGCTGAAGCAGGTTTTGCACCGGCACAGCGTGTGGCAAAGACACTGGATGAGGAAACCGGGCCTCGTATCGTTTTCGCTGATGGAAGCCAGTCAATTTATCTGGCAGACTTTAGTGGCGATGGTTTAACCGATATCGTGCGTATTCGAAATCGGGATGTGTGCTACTGGCCCAATCTTGGGTATGGGCGTTTCGGTGCCAAAGTCAGCATGAATAACGCCCCGCATTTTGATCAGCCGGATCAATTTGCCCAGCAACGCATTCGCCTGGCTGATATCGATGGCAGTGGTACGGTTGATATTATCTATCTGCACCGTGATGGCGTTCGCCTCTACTTTAATCACTCCGGCAATGGTTTGAGCGATGCCCGGAAGCTTAAGGTTTTTCCACGGGTTGATGATTTAGTCAGCATTAAAGTAACTGACCTTTTAGGCAATGGCACCGCCTGCCTCGTCTGGTCGTCTTCTCTGCCAGCTGATGCGCAACAACCCATGCGTTATGTGAATTTGATGGGGAAGCAGAAACCGCATCTACTCATTAAATCAAAGAATAATCTTGGCGCGGAAACTGAAATACAGTATGCGCCCTCCACCCGGTTTTACCTGCAGGATAAATACAGCGGCAAACCCTGGATTACACGTTTGCCGTTTCCCGTACATGTGGTTGAAAAGGTCACCTCTCGAGATAAATGGCGTCAAACGTCATTTAGTTCCACCTATAGCTACCATCATGGTTATTTTGATGGCGTTGAACGAGAGTTCCGGGGTTTTGGTCGTGTTGAACAGCTAGATGTTGAAAGCTTTGGAACATTTCAAGCGGGAAACGAAAACAGCCCATACATTAGCCATGATAAAACACTCTACCAGCCACCCGTTAAAACTATTACCTGGTTTCACACCGGGGCTTTTTTACAGCGGGATAAAATTCTTAATCAATTCGAGCATGAATATTTTCCCAATAACCTGAATCATAATCAACAACCTGGGTTGGGTGATTTCCAGGAAAAACGCTTGTCACGACCTGATCTAAACGCTGCAGATCTTACTAGCCAGGAGTGGCGTGAAGCGCTGAGAGCCTGCAAGGGTATGACGCTCAGGCAAGAAGTGTATGAACTTGACGTTGACGCTCTGGAACAGCACAGTTTGCATCAGCCCAAAAAACTTTTCAGCACGGCTTACACAAGTTGTCATATTGAACTGCTGCAAAACTGCGCTGATAACAGGCACGCCGTTTTTTTGGTGACCGAAAGTGAGGCGATTAGCTACAGTTATGAGCTAGATCTGCAAGCTGAAGCGGCTGAAGGCAATCAAGTCGATCCGCGAATTTCCCATGTCCTTAACCTAAAAACCGATGAATACGGTAATGTACTGCAATCACTCACGGCTGTTTATCCGCGGCGACAACGTTACCAGGATGCAAACCTGCCCGATGGCGCCGAAGCGCTGATTAACCAGGTTCAGCAGGAAACCCACCTCGCGTACACAGAAAATCGGTTCACAAATAACGATGTCATCAACGATATTGACGATTACCGACTGCCATTACCTTGTGAAGCACTCAGCTATGAACTCACGGGTGTCTCAACACCCGAAGGTAGCGATTATTTTGATCTGCAGCAGATGCGCCAATTTCGGCTCAGCGAAATCTATCAAATCCAGGGAGCGGAAGTTGAAGATATTGCCTACCAGCAAATGGCGCATTCTGCAGATCCGCAAAAAAGACTGTTGCAACAGACACGGATCTTGTATTTCTCCGATGACTTGAGTACACCCCTTGCACACGGTGAACATAATAGTCTGGCGCTACCCTATGAAAGTTATTCCCTGGCAATGACAGATGAACTACTTACGGCAATATTAAAAGATAAATTCACAGATAAAATAAAAACTGACCTGACTACAAGCACACTCAGTGGCTACCTGTATAACCCCGATCAGCAACAGTACTGGATACGCTCAGGCATAGCCGGTTTTGCAACCGATGCAGCCGATCATTTTTTTTTGCCCGAGCAGTATACCGACCCCTTTGGTCATACCACAATCCTGCAATACGACAGTAGAGATCTTTATATCACCCGCAGCATTGATCCGTTTGCCAATCAGGTTCAAATAAAATCGTTTGATTATCGCGTCCTGCAGCCCAGTGAAATGGAGGACATTAATGGCAACCTCTCCGAGGTAGTGTTTGATGTCTTAGGTCTGCCTGCCGCTGTTGCAGTTAAAGGCAAGGGCAATGAGGGCGACAGCCTTGAGAATTTTACCGATGAACAAATCAATCCTGATATTGAATCTCGCATCCAATTCTTTAACGGTCACTATCAGGAAGCAGAAGCAAGAAATTTACTGGGCACTGCCACCGCAAGGCATATCTACGACTTTGGTGAGCAGATTGATGAAGCTGGTGTAATCAGCTACGGACATCGCCCCGCAAGCGGCGCCGCCATTTTGCGTGAACAGCATATGGCATCGTTATCATTAAATAACGCACCAACCGGCATGACTCAGCAAAGCCCATTACAGCTTGCTTTTGAATACTCAGACGGGAGTGGCAATGTCCTTGTCAGTAAAGTGCAGGCAGAACCGGAAAGTCCCGGCGGAGAATTGCGCTGGCTCGCTAATGGAAAAACAATTCTGAATAATAAAGGCAAAGCGGTCAAACAATACGAACCGTATTTCACCGATTCACATACGTTTACAGAGCCGAACGAAATGGGTGTAACACCGCTTATGTATTACGATGCGGCAGGCCGACTTATACGCACAGAATTACCTGATGGCACCATAACCCGGGTTGCGTTTTCGCAGTGGCATGTGAGCAGTTATGATGCCAACGATACGGTTCTTGATCCTGAAAATATCTGGTATCAGCAACGAACAGATTTAAACGCCAGCGCTGAAAATCAGCGGACGGCCTCCCTTGCAGCCGTGCATGCCAATACACCCACAAGCGTATTTCTCGATAGCCTGGGGCGTGAAGTCATCAGCATTGAATTTAATAAATTCAAAGACAAAGTCAATCAGGAAATAATCCACCAAGAAAAATACCTGACTTTCAGCAAACTGGATGCCGAAGGCAAACCGCTGTGGGTCCGTGATGCACGCGGTAATTTGGTGATGAAATACATCACCAAATTACCGCGTGCAACAGAAGAAGCCGATCCTGAAACCCCTGTGGATGTTCCCCCAGATACGGAGCATGTTCCCGAAGACACGGTGCCCTGTTATGACATCGCCGGCAATTTGCTATTCCAGCACAGCATGGATGCAGGGGATCGCTGGCTGATCAACGATGCCTCAGGTCAGCCTTTTTACGCCTGGGACATGAATGAACGGGTGACGGATAGCGGTGCCATGATCGATGAAGAGCGGATATATCACACCCGCTACGACGCTTTACGCCGACCGCTGGAACAGCAACTCAGTATCAACAACGAAGAAACACGGGTGGTCGAACGTTTCACCTACCGTGACCCCGGCCTGGGCTCAGCCACCTCCGATGCAGAAGCCGCCGTACGGAACCTGGGCGGACAGGTGTTTCAACACTACGACCCCAGCGGCTTGATCAGCAATCAACGCTTTGACTTCAAAGGCAACCTCCTCGAAGTGCAGCGCCGACTGGCCAGCGCGTACCAGGCAACAGCAATACATTGGCCGGAACAATCGCCTGCAACGGCATTTGAAGCAGAAACCTACACCCAGCAAACAGAATATGATGCTCTCAACCGTATGGTTCGCCTGTATAACTGGCACCAGGGCGAAGGCAGTCGCGTGGCTGTATATGAACCTGAATATAATCCGCGAGGATTACTACAGGCCGAAGCACTGGTGGTCGGTGCAACAAAAACCGCGACTGGCTATAATGAAACTCGTCCTGAATCGGGACCGGAAACAGCGGATCGTCGACCAGCAGAACGCACACAAGCTATCGTTGATATCGTTTACGACGCCAAAGGACAGCGCACCCACGTTGACTACGGCAACAGCACTCACACTTACTACGAATATGATCCAAACACCTTCAGATTGATACACTTGCTGACGACCAAAACAGGAACATCAACCAGGTTGCAGGACTTGCACTACACGTATGATCCGGTGGGCAACATCACCGCCATCCGTGATGATGCCCAGCAAACCGTATTTTTCAACAACACGGAAATACAACCCCACTGCTACTACGAATACGATGCCCTATACCGCTTGGTCAGAGCGAAAGGGCGTGAACACGCTGCCCAGAACAATATTCAGCGTGATGCAAAAAAATTCGAACCGGGTATCGGCATTCCATTCCACAACAGCCCGGAGGCATTGCAACGCTACGAAGAGCACTACCAGTACGATTCCGTTGGCAACATCCTGGCCATGACCCACACCGGTGGCACAGAAGTGCGCTGGAAACGCTGTTACCAGTATGCGCAAAACAGTAATCGTCTTCTGGCGACGGGTGGTGCAGGTGAATTACCCGATCCAAACGATGACTGCTCGCCCCATCATGTAGAAACCCCCTCGCTTTCACAGCGTTATGCATACGATACACATGGCAGCATGCTGACATTGAACCGCACACCAGTTGCATATCACCTGCGCTGGGATTACCGCGACATGATCCACCAGGTGAACCTGGGTGGCGGTGGACAGGTCTGGTACAGCTACGATGCCGGCAAACAACGCAGTCGGAAACGCATCGTGAGAACAGGGAATAATGAAATTGAAGAGCGCCTTTATCTGGGCGGCATGGAAATCTATCGACACTGGTTAAATGGCCAACTGCAGGAAGAGATAGAAACTTTTCATCTCTTTGCCGGTGAACAGCGATGTTTGATTGTGGAAGACGTTATAAAAACGCAGTCTGATCTCGGTGAAGGCGTTCTTTACAAATACCAATACAGCAATCACCTGGGTTCGGTGGGTTTGGAACTGGATAACAATGCAGAGATTATTTCTTATGAAGAATATCATCCTTTTGGTACCACGGCTTATAGCGTAATTAGTGAAAAAATAAAATCCACGCGAAAACGTTATCGCTATACGGGTATGGAGCGGGATGAAGAGACTGGGCTGAGTTATCACACCGCGAGGTATTATTTGCCTTGGTTGGGACGGTGGGGAAGTAGTGATCCAGGAGGCATAATAGATGGTGTAAATTCTTATCAGTATTCGAACAGTAACTCTATTAGGTGTCTTGATTCTAATGGCAAACAATCAAAAGAAGGGATCTTGGTGCATGACAATTCTGTATATACAGCGAAGCAAATTGTAAAGATGATTAAAAGTAGTGAATATGTAGCACAGTATATTAAAGATTCAGTCTGGTACGAAGAGACTAAGTCAGGAAAAGGTAGAATTATTTTTAATAAAATCAATGATGATGACTTAAAAAATAATGAATGGGCCGCAGGATTAGAAAAAGTATCAAGCACTGGGGGCTGGACAGTAACAACAGGAAGTTTCGTTAAGGGAACTGAAAATACTATAGTCAAAACGAATTTAAACGCAAATGAAAAGGCCGGAAAATACCTATCTACGACAGATACTCAACTTGGTTCGGATGCAAGATTTCTTCCCGGTAAGATTAACAATACGGGGGCTCTAGTTATAAAAAAAGAGCATATTGCAGGAATAACTATTCCTAATGTTGATACGGTTGATAGGTATTTTTACAACAAATTTAAAGATGGATTTCATGCTAAGTCAGGTGGCAATAAAAAAGCCGAAGACGAATTTAATAAAGCTAGAGATGATTTTCGTCAGGGTGAGAATTTTATTTATAGTGGTAAAACAGGGTTGATTATTCTAGATGTAGATATGGTTACAGTGTCGAGTAAGGAGGAGGCTATAAAAAAAGAAAAAGTTGAAACCTTTGTGCGTACGTTTTTTCACGAAATTCTTCATGCAGAAGCTTTATACTACGGAGATTCACTCGATGACAGTTTACATGGAAATAGTGATTTAGAAAGAAAAATGAGAGCACTTGATTTTTCGTTTACGCATACGTGGGATGGAACTAAAAAAGAAAAAGATAAACTCAAAGAAGACTTGGATAATGTAATTCCGATAGATGAATTAGATGGCCCTGGATTGGGGGAACCTTTTGGCCGCATAATTATTTTATGACCAACTAAATGTGGTGCGTAAAGCGCACCCTACATTTGGATAACCGCGTTAACGGATTAAATATCTAACTGTCGAAGTACAAAGGCTGAAGGGGCTACCTGTTTTTTACCGTTGTGACTTATCGGCGGCAAAAAATACTCTGCAATGAAAATGTACGACTGGCATTGCATAACGGCATTCGGAATGTACAACAAAAACATTCCTTCGTTATTGATGCGTGGGTGTTGTTACCAGATCACCTCCATTGTTTTTGGACGTTACTATAGGACGATGCCGATTTTGGTATACGCTGGGCGATGATAAAACGGTTTGTTACAAAAAAATGCAGTCTGGCGCTACAACGTGATGATTGGATGACTGCATCAAAACGAAAACGAAATGAATCTACACTTTGGCAACGCCGGTTTTGGGAACGTCAAATCCGTGATGATCGGGATTATGAAAAGCATATGATACCTTCATTACAATCCGGTAAAGCACGGTCTGGTAAAAAATGTGAAGGACTGGCCTCATTCAACATTCCATCGCTATGTACATGAAGGTGTTTACGATCAAAACTGGGGTGGTGCTGGGATTGCGATTAATGAAAATAAAAATGAAGAAAGATTCGGTGAGTAAGGAGATTGGTGCGTAAAACGCACCCTACATTCTACAAGCAAGGGAGAAGCAACCATGCATGGCGACGACAAATATTTTATCAAGGGCAATGTAGTCAACCTGAAGGGTATGGCTATTCCCAATTTAACCATTGAAGCCTGGGACAAGGATCTGTTGATTGATGACTATCTGGGCAGTGCGATCAGTAATGGTCAAGGGAAATTCTCGATCACGTTTGACAGCGACCGGTTCCGGGAATGGTTTCTTGATAGACGCCCCGATGTCTTCTTCCGAATTTATCACCAGGGTGACCTAGTACACGATTCCCGAGATGATGTGATATGCAACGTCGCAGACAAGGTCTCCGTTGAAATCAAGATTGACTGGAAATGTGAAGAATCAGCCGGCAACTGTACTTCTCAACCGAGCACGACGGATCTTGGATGCAAACAATTCACTGTAAAGGGGGTGGTCAGTACGGACGCAAAAAGGTTGCCCCATAATCTTACTATCCAAATCATTGACCAGCGAGTTCTCGATGAAACAATACTCGCCACGATGGCCGTCGATATTGATGGCAACTATAAAAAAAACGTGTCCTTGAAAAACCTGGAATCGCCGGCCCTCATGGCCAAAGTCATCGACCAGGATGGCAACTTGCTGGCGTCTTCTTCAACGGTGTATACGATCAGTAACCCCCTTCGTTTCGATGTATTTATTCCGACGGCAAAAATAAAAACACCACCCGAATTCTTAGAAATTCATGCAGAGCTTAATAAGTGTATAGGCGATAAAAACATTGTCGATTTAACCCTTAAACAGATCGAATTGATTGCCGGCAAAACACGGCTTCCTATCTCCGATTTGATGCTTTACCAAAAAGCACATCAATTGGCACAACCCGACAACATCTCAAGTGAGATTCTCTTTGGCATATTTCGGAAAGGCTTACCAACCAGGCTTTCATCTCTGAATGAGCGAGGTTCATCAGACTTAAGCCGGCTTATCGCCGAAGCTGTGCAAGAAAATATTATTTCGCCGCAGGATGAAAAACAAGTCGCTGCCTTTCTTGAAAAAATCCAGCAAAATGCTATTAAGGCCGTGCTGAACGAACCGTTGTTAACAGGGGGGCCGACCTTTGATGAATTACTCAAACTTTCAGAAGTTTCCGATACCGGCACCCAAAATTTTGTCAAAGCAATACAGGCCCACACTGGAACAGTGGAAGAATTGTGGGAAGTTCTGGCCGATGGCGGGCATGGGGTTTCACTGGAAGAAGTTGCCGACCTCAAATTCAGCATTCAATCCGGCTCACTTGCATTAGGCCACCTGCCTATGGCAAAGCATATTTTGAAACTGAAAAAAAACCAGCAGGATTTCAACATAGGAGATTTGGTTGAATGGAGCCATACTCAATGGGTTAAGTTCCTGACAGAGGCTGAGGCTGAGGCTGAGGCTGAGGCGAAAGACATCATACCGGAACGGGTACCGGGAGATACGCCGGAAAAGAAACGATCGGCCTACGCTCGTGCCATGTCCCGCATCCTAGAACAATCCTACCCAACCAAATCTCTGGCAGCCAAAATCGCAGACGATGATACGAGCCCGTTACAATCGTTTTCAACCTTTATCAATAATAATAAAGACTTTCAGGTCGGCGAAACGGATGTTGGGAGTTATCTTAAAGAGAATAAAGATGCGTTAAAAGACATTGACGATCCGGAAAAATTCACAAGGGGACTTAAAACCCTTCAGTTGCAGTATATGCTATCTCCGGGTTTTGACCGATATGAATCGATCAAGATTTTACAAACTATGAATATTCGCTCTTCCGTTGATGTCATTAAGGGGTGGAAACAGTTCTCTCGGCAATACAAGGCCAACGGCGGTTCCCAGGAAATGGCTGGAGTAGTGTTTAACATGGCGAGCAACAATGTGGCCATGATGCAAAATCTTCAGGGCACCTATGGTGCAGCTACAAATCTAAATCCTTATGTAATCGACATTAGCAACGGCGAAGAAAACAATACCGAAGAATATCCAGTGAGTCCTTTTGACAATGATCCTGATCTAAAAAAACTATTCGGCTCCCAGGATTTTTGTGCGTGCAAACATTGCCGCTCTATTTACGGCCCTGCAGCTTACATGGTGGACATGTTACAGTTCCTGGACCAGGCTGAAACTAATAAAGCAAATTTAGACACATGCCAAAAGGTATTATTTGACCGTCGACCAGACCTTTGCCATGTCCATCTCAATTGTGACAATGCCAAGGTTGTCCTCCCCTATATCGACCTTATCAATGAAGTTTTCGAAAATGCCATCTACCAGCAGACCAGCAAAGATAAAGATACCCTCGACTATTCATCCTATCAAACCACCGGGACCTCAGAAGAGTTGCTGTCCCATCCCGAACACATCCGGAAGAATGTGTATGACGACGAACTGAAATCAGCTATTTATCCCCTGTCACTTCCTTTCGACCTATGGAAAGAGGAAGGTCGTATTTATTTGGAACACCTGAAGCTACCCCGCCACAAGATAATGGATGCCTTCTTCCCATACTCGGAAGATGAAGATGACTCGGAAGATGAAGATGATATATCGCCGGCCCCAGAGGATGCTTTTCTAGCTAACAAAGCGGCGGTCGATGAACTTTTAAAACTGGGGGAAACAGATCGCGCCATAATCCTGGGGGAAATTAACGCCTCCCCCGAAAAGCAATGGGGTCTTGGTGCGAATATAATAGCTCGCTTAAATAATCTGGAAATTAGACTCAATAAACCAGAAATACTGCTCGATCACTTGGGCATTGATTTTACCGATCTGAAAGCATTGCTTAAGACCTGGTTTATCAATCCCAACGGTTCACTTGTAATCGATTTTGATGATGAGAATAAGTGCGCCCTGGAAGACGCCGTGATCGAAAATCTCAACGAAGACACGCTAATGAGAATACTTCGTTTCGTCCGGCTAAGAAATACGCTGGAATGGAGCATCCGTGAACTGGATATGGCGTTAAGGGCTTTTAATGCCGATTCCATCACGCCTGATGTACTCTTGAAATTGTCTCATCTCCTGCGTTTGCAAGAGTATATCAAACTGCCGCTACAGCAGATATTGCCGTTCTGGGGGCTTATCTTTACTGGTTACCCCAACGATAAAAAGAATGAACGTTCCCCTTACGAACGCCTATTTTTGAATAAATCCGTCATTAATCCGGTGGATACAGCGTTCGAGTTGAAAGACGATTTAACCGAGCTGAAAAATCCGACAGTGTTGATAGGCGCCCATGTAGCCACCATCAAAGCTGGTTTGGGCATTTCCAACACGGACTTGGATATATTGAGCAAAGAAGTCTTACCTTTCAATGCAAAACTCAATTTGGCAAACCTCTCTAATCTCTTTCGCCATGTAATCTTGGCAAAGGCACTGCGGCTTAAAATTGAAGAACTCATCACTCTGAAATCTTTTTCCGAAACGGATCCCTTTGATCAGGAAAATACTGGCAATATCATTACCTTCCTGAGCGATTTCCGAAAAATAAAAAAATCCAGGTTCACCATAACGGAATTGCAGTATTTGTTGAAGGATGATTACGATATCAGCCAGGGCAAAGGCCTGTCGGAGGATACCGTCGCGGATGCATTAACGGATATTCACCTTGGACTTAAAAAAATTCAGGATGAAAATACATTCACTGCCGACCCTAAGGGTGAAATTACCTCCGGGAAATTAGCCACCGTTCTTTCGGAAGAGGATTTGCAAACACTCCTGGCGATTGTGGAGGTACAACAGGAGGAACCCTCGCCGGCAGATATCGCCGACCAGACCGCGTTCATTACCGACACACTTGAATTTTTCCTGGAAGACACTGCAGATGCAGTGGTCAAGTTGGTAAACCCGTCCTCCCCTGACGACAAACAATCCCGCTATGAATATATCCTTCAAGACCTTCTCAATTACCTGGTCGAGACAGGTGCGAAACAATTCCTGCAACAAAAAATCGCCTCAAGTATGGGGTTGGATGTGGATGTGGCCGGTGATTTACTCTTTAAACGAATCAATGACCCAACTGACCATGACAAACTTGCGGGTGTCACCTTGCAACACCCTGACTTCATTACAAGCGAAAATGAAGTGATTGAAAAAAATGATTTTCCCGATCAGTTTAAAACCTATGTCCTGCTTCACAAGGCAGCAGTCATTTTAGGTAAATTCAAGGTTACATCAACGGAACTCGACTATCTCATTGCTGATTCGTTCAGCCCTGACATGACGGACTGGCCGGGCTGGTTCAATTTTAATGATCTTCCGGTAATAGAAACCGGGAGTCCCAAAATCCTTTTTAAACAGCTGCTTCGTCTCTGCGATCTTTTTTCATTTTATCGTAGGCTGCCTTCAGGCGATCAAAATCTTTTTGAATTGATGAAGGATGCTTTTAATCCAGACTCTGAAACAACAGAAGAGCAATTGCTCGAAAATATCAGCAAGATAACGAAATGGGAATTGAGTGACCTGGAACATCTATGTGGCGAGCATGTGTTTGGCTTCAGCAAGTCGTCTTTTAGGGATGAAAAGCCGTTTATGCGCCTGCAAGCTTGCATGGGGATTCTCAAATTGACAGGTGCTTCTGCAACTGTTGTTAAGACATGGGTAGCAGCCAAACTGAGTTCGGAAGTCTCCGGAGCGATCGTCCATACGGTTAAATCACATTATAACGAAAAAGAATGGCTGAACATCGCCCGGCCTCTGCGCAATCAACTTAGGGAAAAGCAGCGCTCGGCCCTGGTTGATTGGTTGGTGAACCATCAGACGGGTATCAATAGTATCTTTGATTTGTACAGCTATTATTTGGTGGATCCTGAAATGAGCGGTTGCATGCTCACCTCCCGCATTAGACTGGCAATAAGCGCCATCCAACTTTTTGCGCAACGCTGCCAGATGAACCTCGAGGATAAAGTTGACATCCAAAATGATGATCTCGAGCATTGGCACCAGTGGAAATGGATGAAGAATTATCGTTTATGGGAGGCGAATCGCAAGATTTTCTGCTACCCGGAAAACTGGATTGAACCCGAACTCAGAGACAATAAGTCAAGCTTTTTCAAGGAACTTGAGCAGGCGCTTTCCCAATCTGAAATCAATAAGGAAAGTGTTGAGAGCGCCTATATCAATTACCTGAGCAAACTTGAATCTGTCGCCAACCTGGAAATGATGGCCATGTGCAAGGCCGATGAAAAGTCATCATTTGGAGGTGGATATTACATCTTCGGCAGGACACCGGGGACTCCCCACTTACTCTATTTTCGTAAATACCAAACCAACACGACCTGGACTTCCTGGGAGAAAATCGAGATTGATTTTGAAGGCAACCATTTAATCCCCGTTGTGTATAACAATAAACTGCATATTTTCTGGCCTGTGTTCACCACCAAAACCGAGTCGGCAAATATTCCCGACGAAAACGAAAAGGGTAGCGAACCACTTAAATACAGAGAAATTCAAATGGCCTGGAGCGTGTATTCCAATGGGAAATGGAGTGCCAAAAGGGTTACAGAGGAAGGGATGGGTGAGCGATCTAATAGTTTAATTATTAATGTGTATCATAATATCTCTTTCAATTTTGGTACCAAGCGTTATTTTGTTAGGCAAGAATTTGATCCGAATAATAACTTAGTATTAACCGTATACGCAAGACTGCCTGGCTGGGGTGGTGATATGACGAATTACGTAAAAATAGGATCATTTTCATTCAATCCCAGCATGAAAGCCTCAATTATCAAGAAGGATAATGCAGAATCGACGGATATTAGGATTTTTAATGCCATCAATAATAGTTATATAATCAACCAGCAATTTATTGAAACCGATAATAATTCAATGCGAAATGATAATGCATTGACATTCACATTCAATAACGTACCTATCAAATTACTCGAAAAAACTCCCCCTGATAAATTTTCAGTTACTGCTATTGATTTTTTTGAGAGCGACGATCCTTCACTCCTCTATCACCCTTTCTTGTATCAAGACAATGATCGTACTTTTCTGATAAAAATGAAATATTATTCCAACAACGGATCCACCAAATTTAAAATATGTAATCATTACCACCCCTATACGAGCGTCTTTATGAATGCCGTCAATGCAGAGGGTGTAGAGGGTTTATTGAATCCTCAATATGATGCCCCTGATTCCAACGATTTGCGGCGGCAGCGACTCAATAACTATTTTTTCACTGAACCCGGCAATTATGGAGGTCCAACTAGATGGGTTAACAGTAATGATATCCCGATTGATGAGATTGATTTTTCGTTTAAAGAAAGCGCCTATTCCATTTACAATTGGGAATTGTTTTTCCATATACCAATGCTGATTGCAGGCAAATTAAGCCTGGATCGAAAATTCGCGGAAGCCCAAAAATGGTATCATTACATATTTGATCCCACAGACACCTCTACTGATGATCCGGTCCCGCAACGGTTCTGGAAACTGAAGCCATTTGTAGAAACATATGATGACGGTACACCGGCTTCCATCCATAAGCTGATGGATCTTCTCAACGGGCATGATACTGACATGGAAGCTCAGGTGGCGGCCTGGAAACAGGATCCGTTTAACCCGCACCTCCTGGCTCGAATGCGCCTCGTCGCTTATCAAAAAAATGTCGTAATGAAGTACATTGACAACCTGATGGAATGGGCTGATATGCTTTTCAAGCAGGACACCATGGAAACGACCAACGAAGCGACGCAACTTTATATGCTCGCCTGGTATATCCTCGGTGAGAAACCCATAATGGTGGAAGGGAAAGAACCTGAAGAAATGACTTATTGCGAATTACAACAGGAAGGCTTTGACGATTTTGGCAATGCCATGGTTGCCTTGGAAGCCAGGCTGATTAATCATTTTAACAACACGTACCATGCAGAATTTTTTAAACTTAAAGATTATCTACTCAATCCAAAGAATTTTGCCATCGCAGATCTTTATGCAGATGAAAGACTATCGCTTGGTGCATCCGTCAGGGAAAAAATACTCGGCACAGTCATTGATGAAAGTTCTCAGGTCGCTATTGGGGTCCGCAGGGCTGCCATGGCACCTGTTGATGCACCTCATGATATCAATAATTTCAATGGGGTCAGCGACGCATTTTCTGTGGCAAATGGGGTTCGCTCCTCTATTCCTCAGATCTTAACGACCTTATATTTCTGTACCCCGCACAATGATATGCTTTTGAAATACTGGGATACGGTCGAAGACCGCATGTTCAAACTTCGCAACTGTATGAATATTGAAGGCGTGATACGACAATTGCCGCTTTTTGAACCGCCCATTGACCCGGCGATGCTGGTAAAAGCCGCCGCTTCAGGCATGGATTTTTCCAGCGCCTTGAACGATCTCAATGCTTCCCTGCCTAATTATCGATTTTCCGTAATGATTGCTAAGGCCAAGGAATTCACCAGCACTGTCAAAACGGCCGGAAGTCTGTTGCTCAGTGTTTTGGAGAAAAAAGATGCCGAGGCCATGGCTGTATTAAGAACCAGCAATGAAATTCATCTTCTGGAAGCGATTAAGCAGATTAAGAAATACCAGCTTGAGGAAGCACAGCAAAATCGGAATGCCCTTCAGGAAAGCTGGAATATGACACATGACAAGTATCAAGAATATAAAAATAGAGAGAAGCTTAATACTGAAGAAGATACACAGATAGATTTAATGAGTCTTGCAATTTTATCTCAAGCAGCTGCTCAAATTATCAATTTTGGTTCAGCCATTTCGTACACAATCCCTCAAACAAAAATAGGCGCCTCCGGCATTGCTGGAACTCCGGTATCTGTGATTGAATTTGGAGGCCAGCAGTTTGCTAATTCAGGCATGGCAGTAGCTAAAGGGTTAAACGACTTGGCCGGAACGCTTTACCAGGGGGCTTCTCTAAGCGGAATTATAGCCAATATCAAGCGTAGGCAGGAAGACTGGAGCCACCTGGAAGACCAGGCTGAAATTGAATTGAAAATGATTGAGAGCCAACAGGAAGCCGTGTTAACGCGCTGGAAAATTGCTCAGGCTGAAATTGACAATCATGACAAGCAGATTGAGCAGCGCAAAGCTGAATATGAGCATTTGAATTCAAAATTTACCAATAAGGATTTGTATGACTGGATGACCGGGCAAGTCTCTTCACTTTATTTCCAGGCTTACCAAATGGCTTATGATCTGGCAAAACGTGCGGAGAGAAGCTTCAGATATGAATTTCCGGACAGCGACGACACGTTTGTTTCTTATGGCTATTGGGACAGTTTGAAAAAAGGCCTGTTGGCCGGTGAAAAGCTGGAAAGTGACCTTATGCGCATGGAAGCAGCCTATCTTGAGAAAAACAAACGCACTTACGAAATAACAAAACATGTTTCACTGGCCATGCTAGACCCAGATGCGCTCAAGGCGTTACGAGATGACGGTAAATGTGATATTGAGTTGCCCGAGGAAATATTTGACCTTGATCATCCTGGGCATTATATGCGACGTATAAAATCAGTCAGTTTGACGATTCCTTGTGTCACTGGTGCGTATTCAGGGGTAAATGCAAAGTTGACGTTACTGTCTAACGCCATCCGTAAAACCACCACCGGTGAGGAATACGCTAAATCAGAGGATGGTACAGATGATCGTTTTATCAAGAATCTGGCAATGATCCAATCTATTGCTACAAGTAGCGCACAAAATGACAGTGGTTTGTTTACATTTAATTTTTTAGATGAAAGATATCTTCCCTTTGAAGGGGCTGGCGTAATCAGTGCCTGGCGACTGGAGCTTCCAGATAAATTTCGAAGCTTTGACTATAACACCATCAGTGATGCTATTTTGACGGTTAATTACACTTCAAAAGATGGAGGGAGCATTTTAAGAACGAAAGCGGAAGATTATCTGTCGGAATTTTTCTTTGGCAAAGAGGGCGAGGACCCCAGTTCCAGTTTCAGTAGAATATTCAACATAAAAAATGAATTCGCCGAAGCATGGTATCGTTTTCTGAACCCTGCCACTGACGAGGACGGCCAACAATTGGATTTCGATCTGCAGAAATATCATTTTCCTTATATTTTCCAGAAAGACACTATTACAATCGAAATCAGTTCCATGGAAAATATTCTGCAATTGAAGGAAAGCAGGTATTATACAGACAACCAGGTAAATGATCTGTTGGAAATCGGTACGGATTTGCCGATTGGCATCCTCGACGATATCACTACCATTAACATAAAAGCTAATGAATTGGCTATCCGGGAACTCCGGGGGCGCCATGCAGATCTGGTTGTGGAGTCAAACAATCATGACAGACTCAATAGTAAGAAAATTGAAAATGTTTTTGTGATTATTAATTATAAAGTAAAAAAAACAATTGATTTGGAAACAAGCTAACTGCAACGAAATAATTCAACTAACCACAAGCTGTTTCAAATGTGGATTTTTTTACTTAATATCAGTTCGTAATCAGTTTTTCGTGATAGCGTATCATTTTAACAAACTTTTTAATTAAAGCGAGATGTGAATGTATCACCTTGCTACGATTTTTAACAAAGATTTTTCATACAGCCTGGGGTGGATTTAGGCGACAGCAAGTGTTCCTAATATATTTACCGCATTGAGTACAGTATTAAAATACTCAGTTGAAATGGTAATAATTTTAAGATTATTTCCAGTGTGGGTTGAGACGATAGGAAGCCGTTTGTGAACGGCTGCTTTAAGAACTATTTTTGTTAGGCAAGTTTGTATTAATCTAAAAAAATATTTTCTCGTTAAACTTTATGAATGACAGCTATGTCGACTTCAATGTCATTAACTTAAGCACTAGCCAATTCTCTTATATGCCCTGGGGTACTTGTATTGCCTAACTTTGGCTTTATTCCGATACGATTTTCGGTCGGGACGTACAGCATTAACCACTTTCGAAATAGCCAATATGAATACTTCAATCAAATCTATTTTTTCAA
>Ga0316207_10001389_pt1 | contig 30164 bp, 22 predicted proteins | sample 6weekpyrite_MG_FD_204943 | JGI IMG/M metagenome (GOLD analysis project Ga0316207, IMG submission 204943) | Microbial mat bacterial communities from mineral coupon in-situ incubated in ocean water Damariscotta River, Maine, United States -... | ecosystem: Environmental > Aquatic > Marine >...
CCCATTTCACGGTCGGGCTCAGAGAGCTACAGGACGCATAAATGAAAAAGGCCCCCAAAATGGGGGCCTTTTTCATTTATATGGCGCGCCTGGAGCGATTCGAACGCCCGACCGCCTGGTTCGTAGCGAGGCGGTCACTACGTTTACTGTATAAAATCGCTGTATAAAGTGTATAAATTTACTGATGAAAAACCAGTAATTTATCATGTTTTTCATATATTTAGTTGTTTCATACCTTGTCAATTCAACCAACCAGCTTATAATTGCATCTAGCACAATAGTATACCCCAGAGTATACCCCAACCAACTACTGGAAATATGGTCAGGTAATAATGTCAGGTAAGCAGTTCACAGATTCATTCATAAAATCTCTGAAATCACGAGATGATCGGTATGAGATTAGTGAACACGGTGGCTTGAAAATCCGAGTCAGTAAAAATGGGGCAAAAAGCTGGGTGTATGTATTCCGCCAAAACGGCAAACTAAAACGATTAACACTTGGCCAATACCCTCACCTATCACTTGCAGATGCCAGAGTTAAAGCCACATTAGCAAGAGCATCAAAACTGCAAGGTGAGGATCCTATCGCACATGCTATGAGTCAGAAGTTGGAATTTAGAGAAGCCTTAACGGTAAATGAGCTTTCTGAGTTATATATTGAAAAACACGCCAAAATACACAAGAAAACGTGGAAAGAAGATCAACGAATACTATCGAAGTACGTCAAAAACAGCATTGGCAACATATTGGCTCGTGACGTAAAACGAATGCATATACGGGGGATCCTAGACAATATAGCCGCAAAATCACCCTACTCTGCGAATCGTGCCTTAGAGATTATCCGTAAAATGTATAACTGGTCGATTGAACGAGACGTCGTTGAAACTAATCCTTGCCTGAATATTAGTCGTCCAAAAAAAGAACAGCAAAGAGACCGTGTTCTTATAGCTGATGAAATAAAAATAATATGGAACACACTCGAATCAACAGATATCCCTGATGACACAATATGGCCAGGACAAGCTGTCAGATATGCACTCCAACTTGCCTTTATTCTTGCTGTTAGACGTAGCGAGATAGCTCTAGCTAAAGTAGAAGAATTTGATTTCGATACCTGCTGGTGGACAATCCCTGCAGAACGTTCAAAAAATGGCCTTTCGCACCGTGTTTATCTTTCAGGCTTTGCTATAGAAATCATTAAAAACATGATTAGTTTAAATAAAGGTTCAGACTTCCTAATGCTCTCGTCAAGACACGCTGATATGCCCATCGATCCTAATGCGCTGACTCGGGCTGTTTCGAGAATTAGAGCTCATTTAGATATACCTAATTGGCGACTGCACGACATAAGAAGAACGGCAGCTTCACACATGGCTAGCCATGGTGTCAGCCGTCTTGTCATTAAAAAAATATTAAATCATGTCGAAAGCGACATCACCGCTGTCTACGACCGACATAGTTACGATAATGAAAAAAGTAAGGCCTTAGAATTGTGGTCAGAAATTCTAAAACGCATTGTTTACAGTGAAAATATAGTCGCATTAAAGAAAGTTTAAGATATACAACCTCTCAATCTAGTGCCGAATTTAGCATTAAATAACCCCACCACCTTAAATTAGAATCAGTTGTGCCATATTCGGTAGTTTAAAGACGAACGTAGCATGAGTTTCGTAAGCATAAACTATAGTAGATCAGACTTGACCTGGCAGACAGTGACAGATAGCTAGCTGTCTATCTCACAGTCTGCTTATCAGCGGAAGCAGCCGTTTGGTAAATACATCCATCAGGCTTGGATTCACCAATAGCAGACATTAACGCCATGCGTAACCGGCAGACGAAAGTGGTGTGGCTGGAGCGTAGGGGAAAACCGCGCCGCTTTTGGCTGTCCGAGTTAACGATATTGTTAGATTTATTTTTCACGGCGCATCTCAAAGTGGCCGTTCGTTGCTTGGTCAGTAAAATAATTACCCTTCAGCAAGTTCTGATCGTTATGGTCAAGCTTAAGTATCGCTGCGCCTTTGTGTGGAGGGCGAGGATTCGTGACACCTTGCGCTGATTCATTACGATATATGTAATAGATTAACGGCCTAGCTGACTCAGGATCTTTTTTTGGCTTTACCATGAGTGTTTCTGACTCAGACTCATCAGATATTAATTCCATGCTTAATCGAAAGAAGTTTTGTTTGATATGAGCAATAGCCGTTTTGGTTCCCTGTTTGTATTCCCAGTTCCAGTGAATCGAAACACTCCATTCACCATTTAAATCAGGATATACCCATTCATTTAAAACCGGGTACCGCGACCACAGCCTACGCCAGCCGAATACAAAGAAAGACAAAATCAATAGCTCAAGAACAAATGCACCTCTGAAAGCAATTGAAATAGAGCCTAAGCCAGAAAGCTCAAAAATTGCAATTATTGAAACGATTGCAACAGCATAAAGAATTGCAATTGCTGAAAATATTTTTTGTGCTGGGATAAGGGTTATCATTTTATCTCTATCCCATCTTCAAAGATTACAATCCCTTCTTTGTCGCTTACGATCCCTGCACAAGATACAATTGGTAATAGAGACCCAATTTGGGCCGACATGTATCGTGCGCCACAAGTTTTCTTTGCCTTTGAATATTCAGACGCTTCTGATGGCAAAGGTGGTGCAAAATATTGATTGGTATGTGTTAGCTGTAATTCATCAGATATCAAGTGAAATCCGTCATGGCAAGGATTCGAAAAAAGACTGGCTTGTGCCAACTGCTCCGCCAAGCTGATACCCTTTTGAAATGATTGACCTGCACAAAGCGGCAATACGGGTAAACCGTCGTAAACCAAATACAGTACAACACCAATCCCGCAAAATTCATTTTCAGGAATGTGTATTCTGGCGCTTTCCAGTATTATTCGCAGTTGTTCCGATCTATGTGATGGCATTTTTAACTCGTTTCAAATGCATTTCACCTGTCGTTTCTCGGGATGTCCAATACTCACCTTCCATTTCATTAACATCATACCCATCGAACATCAACAAAGCAGACCCATAGTGTATTTCACTTCTGTCTCTCACGCCTGGCTTAGGAGTATTTAGATAAGAGTAAAATAGCTGTTGTTGGCCTCTATCCTTATCAATATTAAATGATGCGCCCAGGCTAAAACTTCTACTTTCTTCAGTCTTTATTCTTACTTGTATATTCAAGAAAGTCTGATCAATGGCTATTTCCATCGGGATGGGAGCTTGCTTGTCATTCCCCCAGTTCGACTTAATAGTTCCCTCCCATTTCCCGGATAAGTTGGGCACTTGAACCAGCCAGGGATAGAATAATTTAAACTTCCAAAGCCATTTAATGAAAACCAACCAGAAGATAATGTTTATTGAAATTGCCGTCGATATATGAGAAAGCGCTTTTGAAAAGTCTATGCTACTTAGGTCTTGAGTTAACAGGAATATAGCAACATATGTACCAAAGGCCAAACCAAGTATTACAAATGCGAATACGCGTATATTGTGGGTTACCATTTTAATACCCTAGATAATTCCATGCGTCTACCAAAAATTTATTAACGTCACTTTTGGCCCATTTTCTATTTCCTCGGAAAAGGTACAACATCTCAGACACCTCCCCCCATTCATCGCACCTATCTTCATCTTTAGTATGTTCGTAAAGGTGCACGATCGAGCCTTTCAAGCGCTCCTGCCATATATCGTTATCATTAAGTATGCTGTTCGGCACATTCCAGACTAAACACTCTAGCAAGAATGACGTTATCGAATCGCTAACCGGGAACCCATCATCAATCATTTTGTACCGAAGCTTTCGGTAGATTCTTGTTAATCTCTTGAACCTTCGGCTTGTATCAGAGTTCTTTTGTTTTCCATTTTCTATATGTTGTTTTGGATAATTCACGACCGATTCGCCGGAATCCGCTCTCAATTTTGCCCCAAGAACGTAGCCACCGCTCTTGTTATAACGTCGGTAATTCCATGTTGGGACAACATCGGTTTCCACGCGATATGAATTACCTAAAACCGTTAAACACTTATTTTTCCTTTGTACTGAGTCAGTTCCAAATTTCCTAACAAGCGCTGCATAAACATCGTTCTTAAACTCGTTGAGAGAATATTCGATGGGACTATTAAGGCCAAATTCCTCTCTAGACATTCCTTCTGGAAGGTCAAAATAGCAGCCACCAGTGTATCTAACGTTTATATCGATATCGCTATTCAAACGAACATTGGTGTCATTCGCATAAGACCCCTGACCAAATACTTCGGTGCTCTTGCCTGAAAGGACAGGATCCTCATTAATTGCCTCTCTAACCATGCGCTCGGAATTTGATAGCTTGATTTCTTCAGAGTCGCTTGGTGGTTTAGTCCAATTTGATAGCGTGTCTTCGCTGAATCGTGGCACGTAGCGTTACCTCCTTGTAAATCTGACGATTAAGATAAGGGGCGGCAAAAGACCGCCAGCCTTTTGACCGTCCCGTTTGAGCGCCTTGTTATGCCTCATTTTCAGCTTCTTGCAAAAGAGTAACTTTCCTCGCTTCTTTTGAAAGAGTTATCAATTCATTGCTTGTCAGCAATTTATCAACAACCATACGATATCGATTCAATGCTTCTCGAAGCGAAGTAATTTCTGACTTAACTTTGTTCATATTCAGCAAATCACCCTCTTCCCCAGCCATTATAGCTACGTATCTAGCTCTTTCTTCATTAGTATTAGCGACTGGAAAGATGTTTCTGAAGTATAAGGCCGCCCCAATTCCATGTAGTGAGACCGCACGATCCATTTTTGAGCCGATAATATCATCGAGTTTTTCCTGAAGTTCAGGATCAATAACAGCTAGGTGGTCTTGCCCGTATATGTAACCTTGCAACTCATATAAACGCATCCCTTGTTTTCGGATCACAAAGTCCCACTTCGTAAGTGTTTCAATCGCTTCGTCTGGTGTCAGGGCAGCGATCCTCTCAATGGGGTTTTCACCCGCTGATAGAATTAATTGCTCACCTTCATCTACACAGTCTTTCAACAAAAAATAGGTCTTCAACAGGCCGAGAGCGGCTTCTTTCCGCTCAGCCTCTGTCTGAAACTTGAGCACTCCGCTAATAGCGGACTGTATCAATTCGACTACTTTTATTAGATCACTAAACATAATTTTTAATGGGCATAACTATATATGAGGCATAACTGATGTATATTACGCCAATTTTTTGTAATTTAGAGTGGGTGTTCTGAAACAATTCCATTGCTTTCATGATGTTATGCGCCAACGTTCCGTATTAGTTTAGGTGTGATATGCGGCCGTTCTGCTCAAAATGAGATATCACTCATATTTTCATAAAGTTAACTGTTTTTGATGCTACTACTATGTGATCGGTAACGTCAAAAAAATGATGGAAAACGTCATATTCTCAACGGCTGTTTTATCTCTACTTTCCAGCTACCTTTATGCAACCAGATGTCATCTTTCCAAGTTAAAAATCTCAAGCACGAATCATTTCAACTGCCGAATTTGGCACTTCAGCTCTCGTATTTACAAAAATACTTATTCAAGTGCCGAATTCGACACTTCAGCTCTCATTTTTACAAAAACACTTATTCAAGTGCCGAATTCGACACTTCAGCTCTCATTTTTACAAAAACACTTATTCAAGTTCCGAACTCGACACTTCAGCTCTCACATTTACAAAAATACTTATTCAAGTGCCGAATTCGGCACTTCAGCCAAAATAACAGACGTTTTTATACTCTAATGAAAATACAAAACAACTACTTTTATTTCATATAAGTAGTTGTTTTGAATTGGATTTATTGCATTCAATGTTCTAGGATTTTAGTCGTAATGAAGTTACAAAATACGCAAGCCGTGCACGGTCTGACCATGGTCATACACGTACAGCTTGCCAAGGGGGATGCTCCCCCTGTGGAACCCTAGCAAATAGGAGATATTAAATGGCAAGTAACAAGAGAAAACAAAACGAAAAGATTACAATCAGAGTCGATGAAGATGCTAAAGCCTTAATCCAAGAAATTGCTGACGCTTCGTGTATTTCAGTATCAGGATATGCAAAGGCATGCATGCTCGGAAAGGATGCTCTACGACTTAAGCATCAAAAAGCCAAGCCGACACCGGATATGCTCCTATTGAGTCAACTCCTCGGGCAAATGGGAAGTATAGGCAATAACATTAATCAAATTGCAAAAAGAATAAATCAGGGCGGCATCAGACCAAGTCTAGCTGCTTTTTTGCAAGCAGAAGACGACATGAAGCACATCAAAAATACGCTAGAAAAGGCATTAAATGGTGATAAAGATCAAGAACAATGAACTTCAAGTGCAACCAACGTGAGAATGAAGATGAGTTAGCACATCACCTTGTGCTGAATGATGAAAATGAAACTATAAACATCATTCAGATAAGTGGGTTTGCATCAGAAACAGTATATGACGCCTTAATGGAAATGAAGGCGCTTTCAAGAGCAACACGTTGTAAGAAGCATGTCTTTCACGTATCAGCATCGCCTGAACCAGGTGAAAAAGTTAACAATAAGAAATGGGAAAAGATATGGTCGATCTATGAAAAGGCCCAGGGAATTACAGGACAGCCCTTCGTCGAAGTTGAACACATAAAGAATGGAAGAACACACCGGCATCGCGCCTATAGCCGGATAAATACAGCAAAAGGTATTTCAATCCAATTAAGTCATACTAAGAGAAAGAATGAACGCGCAGCAAGACAAATTGAAATAGAACTGGGACATCGGCTAATAAAAGGCAAGCATGATAGAGCAGTGATCAATCAATTCAACAAAGAAGGACTCGATACTTACGCAAAACTCATTAAGAACAACAAAAGAAAACCTATGCCAGTTGCTGAATATACAGAAAAGGAGCTCAGCGAAAGCAAACGACTTAATATAAACCTTAATAAAGTGAGAAGTACTATATATTCAGCATGGAATAATTCTGACTGCGGCTGTAGCTTTCAAAAAGAACTAGCAAAATCCGGGTTCCTGATAGCACAAGGCAAGAAAACAGTTGTTGCGATTACAAGCGACGGAAATATCTACCCCATATTGCGCTCCATAACGGCAGTACAAAGGAAGAAACGCGAGCAAGCGCTGAGAAAGTCTGATTTAACAAATCGTATTTCAAGAAATTTTTCTGATACTCATCATGTCGTCAAGAACTTCAAAATGATTATTAGAGATAAATTGTCGTGGTCGATCCCTAACATATCTGTGCTGGCAGACATTCATGAAACACTCAAAAAACCAACCAAGACCATGCACGCAACAAACACTACAACTAAGCCTCAAAGAGCACCACAGCCAACGGAAAAACGATATTCTGCAAAAAACAACATTACACCTGCCGGAAAGTGGGTGATTTACAGGAAATCTTTATTGCACGCCTATTACAACAAACATCTAAGTGAAGAAGTCTTAAATGAGATTGCGCCATACTGGTTTATAAAAAGAAAATCCTCTGAAGTATTAACGTTAACAAATAAAAAAGGAAAGATCACTGACTACGGAAGCCAAATAATTTCAAACTGCTCTGACAATGAATTAGCGGCAAAAGTTATGGTCAACTTGGCTCTAGCAAAAGGGTGGAAAAACATCAATGCAAATGGCAATGATGAATTCAAGATTGAAGTTTACAAGCAGTGCATTGAAAAAAATGTATCTTGTAATATTGATGACAATGACATTATCTTGTGGCAAAAAGCAATGAAACAACAAACCCAAAGAACGGGGTTGTCATTTTAAGTTGCATATCTTGGTTGTAGTATTCGAAACTTAATCTAACAGTCACTTCCTCAAAACCGGTAACTGTCAGGTTAGGTCTAAACTAGTACATCTTAACCGCTTCTATCTTCAAAGAAATGAGCAATTTTTACCATCGCCAAGGTATCCAGCTTGCAATATTCAATAAGGTTATTTCTTATGGTATTTCGTCTATCGTTATTTGTATCAGGAGTTATAGATTCTATATAGGCATCTTGTGCAGCAAGTCCATCCTGAACCTCCTCAAGATTGGCATAGTTCAATTCTGGCGCTATCGTTGGCAATATATTTTTAATTGACCAGGAGCCTTTCATATCGGGGTGGTAATAATGCTTTCTAGCGATTGGTAACAAATCAACTACCCTATCGATAATATTAGCTATCGAATCGTAATGCTCAGGGAACTTCTCAGCTAACTCCTTTAGCCGTGTATTCTCAAACCCCGCGTTATAAACCAATATTGGCCCATCATCACCGATAGCCTCAATAAGAGATTCTATAAAGGCTCTTGATGGGTCCTCACCCGTGGTATCTAGAAACTCTGTATGTGACAGCTCACCAGGAGCATTTTCTATATGACAAGACCACTGGAACGGTATTTGTCGATACGGACGCGTGCCTAACCAACGAGGAATAGCAAACATAATGGTTTCAAAATCAATGTAATAACGAGGGTAAGCTAGATCCTCCATTTCCAGTCGTGCTGCAGGTTCTAGCTCATATTGGCCAGATACCGTGACACGACGTATACGCTCATGGGTTTCACTCGTCAGACGGCCAACAGGAATATCACGAATATCGCTTATACCTTCATTTCGTAATGCAATCGACGTGCGAGTCCCATAAGGTAAATTTTCTACTGGGTATTCTGCTGTGACTGGATCACAATAATCAATAAAGGGACATTCATACGGATGGTTACACTGCTCACCAGGGCGAACTGAAGGTTCATCCTTTTGGGAAAGAACATCTAACGCACCTTTAACCCAATGGCCAATAATTGGCTGAATCTCACGAACTTCATCCATCAGAGATTGGTGTGTTAACAATCCCTTGTAGTCACCCTCATTCTGGTAAATGAACTGGTTATTAATATGCAATAGGTCAATTTTATCAACCTTATGCCCTGCCCCTTCGATCACCCAAGTTTGAATCGCACAGTCTTCAATATTAATATCTTTAACAGATGTTGAGGATTTAACTTCCTGAATATGAAAGCCACTGTCAGTCTTATGTAAAAGATCAGCTCTAATCAAGACCTGACCATAATTAAATGTAGCCTCGAATAATGTTGTAATATCAGGATCGGCGAGTAGAGCATCAGTATCAGCTATCGCCTTACTCAGTTCAAAGTCGTGCCCAATCAAAACCCCTTGTGGATAAAAACGTTGAGCAAGTTCGCCAACTTCATGTCCTGTATTAAAGATCTTTTGTTGATCAGGTGATATCTCAATCATCTCTCGATGATACGTTTCCAGATACAATTTCTTCGGACACTGGCGGTAACTCAGCAATCGTGATTTTGACAGTCCTTTTTTCATCTCACGTGTTTACCCCAGTTAAAGATCCGGGAGAACGCTGCAATTTAAGCTCATTTATTAATTCCGATAATGCGACAAAGTGTTTATCAGTATAACCTTCGTCTTGCTTCAATAATTCTGAGCCTGCCAATTGGCTTAATGGATTAATAAAGTCTTTTTTGAACTTTTTCGATCCTGTTGGCTCCTGAAGACAAATAACTTCGACGTATTCTGAGTAATCAGAAGAATCATCAGTTGCAATACAGGTACCTAAGTTGCCTTGCCAGAGTATGTCACCTCGTGTAACAGCCTTATTATTGATACTGTCTCTTACCACTGACAGCCCAGTCTTGTCTAACGCACATTCCATAGCTACGAGAGCAGCACCCTGCCTAAGCCATTCAATTCTGCGCGCCTGAACAATTTTGCTGACTTTCTCAATATCCAAACCTGACATGTCACCACAAGGACTTGCTGAAATAATTTTAAGAAGATGTGCAATTTCCTCACCTTCATTGTCACTACACCAAATAAATGGCAATCTTCCCATTCCTAAAACCAAAGATAGACGGAAGCGCTGCATCAGAAGCCCATCGATATTTGTCGGAATTGCTATTGCCCATGACAGAAGAGTCGCAGCAAGTCCTGGCGATGAAAAGGATTCAACAAAGTCGTTTTTATCTTCGGCACGCCTTAATCGAAGTTCAATCCAGCCAATATTTTTTTTGCTTTTATATGAGAAAAATAAAGCTGACCAGATCCTTTGGGTAATATCAAAAAATTGTTGCTCATCTAGCCAGTCCTTTGAGTAGCCGTTTCTCAGTAACAATCCTGCTAATTGCAAATCAATACCCAACCGCTTGGGATCCCTATGCTCAAGGAACTCATGATTGGTTAATGCGTCAGCAATAGATTCAGCTACTTTTGAAACTCGTTTCTTCTGACGTTCTGTCATTTCCTTTTCAGGTTTTGAGCTTCCCTGTTCAGATGATGACATATTAAAATCTGTCGGCCTATCCAAACTCTCATCGTCATCAGACTCTTGATAAATATCATTATCCTGATCTACAGACTCCTGTTCAGAGGGCACAGCGTCATTTGTACAGAATGCATTAAGCAAGAGGTTATATATACTGAAACTCTTTCCCTGTATTTCCACCAATGCATGTTGCGGCAAAACTGAAGAACGATCATATGAGTCGGAAAAAACATCTGCTCGTGATGCGATTGCGATATCGGTAGAATCATCATGCTTAACTTGTTCAGAGTTCCTCATTTCTTTTGCTGTAACATAATCCAGATCTTTTGCAAAAAGCTCCACAAAAATAGTCCAGTCTTCAACCTCCATAGCGCTGGAAGAACTACTTCTGGATATTTTGTCAATCAGGGCTCTTCCCTTAGCTGATGCATGCAATTTTGATTCGTTATCAATCCACATGGTGTTTGAAGTCACTTCATCGCCATTTAACACGCCTAGCAACTTAACCGTATGCGGCGAACCTTGGTACTTTATGTTGACTTCACCGCTTTCTGATAATTCATAGGGAACGCTGTCAGAATTTATGAGACATTTCGTGATTTGCACATTATTTGTAGAAGAAAATCCTACACGGATCTGATTTATATCGTAGCTTGCCCCCATAATTCGTATATGAGGTAGTGGCTCATCCTCATCAACTAAGATGTCGTCATTTTCTAACAGTTCTGGTTTGCCTTCGAGTCGTACCAGCTCATTGAGAAATGATGATTCAAACTCAGCCCTGGTCATTTCCTGATATGAAACAAGCTCTGCGTTACCACGCCTTCCTTTGCTCAATAAGGCGGCTCTTGAACAGTTTGCACTCCCTCCAACCACCAGAACAGTCTCACCAAATTCAATACCAAATATCTTTGCATGAATAAATCGGCGACTTTCTTCTACCTCATCAGACTCGTCCCTAAATCCAACAGACACCAGACTGATATGTGAAGGCAACTTTGATGCAACCTCACGTATGAGTGTGGACCGCCTTGATTGAAGTAAAACCTCGGTTACGGGGTTTCCTAGTGCAGATGACAACTCAACGAGAGCCTCACCTTCTGGATCATAGTAGGGTGCGCAAATAGTCAATTTAGTGACATGCCTATTATTAACTTGTGTCATTACCTGATCGAGTAGAGATTCAGAATGTCCTGGCCGACCAAGTAAATCTGATGGTTCGTCTAACAGAGCAACCCATTTATGGTTTTTTTCATCAAATAATTCTCTTAGGTCCAACTTAATCGCATCTGAAAGTATGACTCTATCAGCGATGCTAGTAAGATATTTCTCAAAAGCAGCAATTGCTGTATATTCACCATTACTAGTATCAAATCTTTGCCAAATTTCAGCATTGTCACGCATACCGCCAAAAGTCATGTTGCCACTACCCACAAACAGTGTGGCACCTTCAGACCCTGATAGAAGTATCGCCTTGGGGTGAAATCGATACCCATACTCCATCGATACGGGTACAACGCGGTATCGCTCGCCCAAACCAGAGAGCATTGAAGACTGATATCGGTAACTTTCTTCCGCGCATTGTGCATCTGCAAATAACGTAAGGCCAGGATGACCACATTGACGTAAAGCTGAGAGAAATACGGTCTGTAAAAAAACAAAGTCAATGTTATGCGTTAAAACAACAGCATGGGTTATGTCTTTTAGTCCTGAGATCTGGTGTATGAGATCGTTTCTCATAATGACGATCTCAGTTCAGCTTGAAGCTCAGATCCTCTATTGGATAGAGTGTATTTTCCACCATCACGACGGACAAGAATGCCAATATCAGCAAGCATACCCAACACGTTACCAAGGCGATGACCACTAAAGCCAGCACCTGTTTTTGTGCCTGTTGGTTTTAATCTATTTCCTTCTGGGTAGAATCGTAGTGAACATTTTTGACCCTGCTCCATTTTTCTCAATGTATTATTTAGATGAGGCTCAATGACCACCTCTAGTAACAATTTAGCAAGCAACGTAGAAATATCCTGGCTCTTATTATCTTCTAGAATGAGAAATGCCTTATCCATGTAATGATTATGATTAAGCAACTCCCCTTTTTGCCGCAATTGGTGTGTTTGCTTGGCACATGCCGCCATTAAAACTAATGCAAAAATAGCGCGCGCTTCTGGCGTCATATTCATTGCCATCTTGGGGGTTAATGCCACATCTAAATAAGCATCGTCAGGAATAATTTGCTTAAATTCTCCCCATTTTGAAGTAAAGTCAATTTGCTCTACCCCAAGGACCTCAACCAGTTTCTCTGGCAGCTCTGCGCGTTGCGACCATTCACGTACAACACCAGGAACAGAGGCGCCATCTAGTTCACGTAATGTATTAGTAAAGGCACTCAACAGCGCCTCAAGACAAAAGTGAGCACGGCGATGTAGCTCATAATCACACCATGCGAGCTCTACACTTGTAGGGCTGCTGTCTTTATCAACACAATTATTATAATTACGCCGGATTAAGGCTGCTGCACCAATTTCAGATACTGACTCAACACTATCCAGTGTCCACAACACGGTTTTACCAAACCTCTGATATAGTCCCTCAGTTTCGGCATTATCGAAATATGGCGTCACAAAGGCTTGTTGGAGCAACTCCAGTTCTGCCGGTATAGCTTCTATCTCATTTAATGAAAACTTATCACCATCCTCAATAAGGTGTGATTTTTCGAGAGTACCGCCATGCAATATGAGACTTACCAGCTTACTCCCCTTTAGATAACTTTCTCTGGACTCAAATATTTTCTTGCCACGCGGCGTAACAATAATAATGCTCGAACCATCAACAGTCTGCGAGTCAAGCAGACCAAACGCCTTACATGGCATAAAATATGTTGCAAGCGAACCACCTTGCTTTTCATCTGGGATAGGGATACTGCCGCGCTCACTAAATAGTGATAAATTGTCAGCATGAGTGTCTGGGCCAATCATCCCGATTGTACTACCCTCTTTGCCAAGCTCACTAGCCATCTGCGTAGCCGCCAAAATAACGAATTCCAATCGTGCAAGGACTTTATTAATATCCTTCCAGTCAATTCTTATTTCATCACTAGACTGCAAATTTTGGTGGGCATAATAAGCACCAAACAACCAGGGTACAAGCGAAAGGTAACGTGCACGTATTGATATTGTAGTAATTCCTGCAACCCACTGACGCTCAAGATTCTGGTCTAATTGGCGTAAACCCATAATATCGATTCCACCGATAAACTCTTTTTCACCTTTATTCCAAAACCACTCCATAAATGTAAATCCCTTTAGCTAAAAGGCTCTTATATTTCTGTTTCAATCTGCTTCAGCGTGCGGCCTTTACTGTCTTTCCAGTATTCCCGGCCATTGCAGGCCTGGCCACAAATAATGGCAGCGGCTGCCGATGGGCTGCTAAATAGATGTTCTTTGGTGAAGAGATAGGTGTCACCAGCCAGCTCAAGTACTCCGCTATCAATAAGTCGTTGGCGTAGCTTATTGTAACCTCCTGACAGGCTGGTTCGAACATCGGTTGTGACTTGTGAGCCGGGGAATACAACGACCCCTTCGTCGGTCAATTGACCCTTTGCAGTTAGCCCACTTCGATTCATCGAAATATTGAGTGCACTTCCGAGTTCGGAGCCCTCATCCGCAATACATCCCACGGTTACGGGCTCTAGCAGCTTGTGCCCTAGTGCCCCCAATAACAAACGAAGGTTTTCTAGAAACTCATCCATCGCATCACGATCACCACGTGGAAGATTTGGTAGGGGTGGTGCGGTTCCATTCTCTATCTTGTAACGGGATGCTTCCGTCGCCAGTTGTATAAGGCGCGACTCAAGGTATTTGGCGTGTGCCTTGGTTAAATTCTCATCTTTATTGGTAAAAAGCACCGCTTCGTTCCAGAACTCTTTACGGTCAACATGGTTTCGTAACCTATCATAGACATTTTCAGACTCGCCAATATAGGCCATTGGCTCACCGCTAGCATCATCCTCACCGAATAAGAAATAGACACCTGGCTTTGATGCCTCATCCCAGCTCTTAAGTTCAGCGTAACGTTTACGTGGCAACATCACAGCCTGACCAGTCCAATTAACTATTTCTCCATGGCGAATCCCAGTGACTGTTCCGTCTGCAAGAAAGATCCTGATACTCTTACCTCTAATCACTGTACATCTCCATTAATAGACAGTAAAAACGTGGTCCACTATTACTGTTACTCAAACCTTAATATATGTGATCTCAAACGCTTTACACGCTCTATGCCTTTGGAGTCTGTTAGATAACTTAAATGCATCATTCATGTCGTACTGCTGAAAAATATCAAGGCCACGATCTAGTGATATCTTCCAACCTGTATCAGTCACAATATGTCTTGCGTGTTGCGATCCTGAATCATCAAAGGAATAGGCAAACTTAATACCTACCGAAAACATATTACTTTGTATCTGATCAAAGTATTCACGTTGTTGATCTGATTTAAATTCATCCTCTACTGTAATGAGACTTACTACGATTTCATCTTCTTCCGCCTTATACTTCACGACAGTTTCAAGCAATTCCATTACATTACGGGCCTGGTAAAATAAGCGGATATAAGGATCTGTGATCGTTATATGCTTAGCGCCAATAATATATGGACCGATTAAGTCATCAAAACTCACACCCCGCTGGCCTTCCACAAATGTTAGGTGTTGCTCTTTTAATACAGGGCTACCAGGTTCCTCTGGCTGCGATGAAGCGCTTGAGCCTAGAGCTGTACTTTCTCCTTCAGCTGATTCTATTGTGGATTCATCACCTTCACTAACTTTTTTATGAAAGTAGTTCGGGTATTCAAGCTCTTCCAGAGTATGTACAGGTTTCTGATTTCCTTCTTTGTCAGTATAGGCAAAGTTTACATCAGCATAGGTTGTATCAATCCTGAACAACTGATCTTTAACGCGCTTACGCCCTTCCATCGCAAATTTAAGCACTTCTTCTATTTCGTCGGGACTCGCATCGCCTTGCGGGAACAATATTTTCATTAAGCCTGAAAAGGTCTTGTTGATCGCGTCTCGGTCACGCGTTGAAATATCAGATGATAAAGTAAAATATTCTTTATACTGATCTGAGTAATCCTGGTTACGCAAATGGCGAAGAATCTCTGCGAGATAATCGACGACAAATCCATAGCCTTCAGAAAACATCTCTCCGCGAATAATATCGACTTCCCAGCCGGGAATATAAAAATGTAAGCGATCAAGAAATGCGGAGTCATAAAACTTTTCAGGCAACGCATCAAACAAGTCACTGTGCTTTAGCATGTAGGGTAAACTATGCTCAGTGTTGCCAACGAACACCATGGAAGCATCAGCGCCAAGCGTTTCAACACCACGGGAAAACGACTTATTCGCCATATAGTTTTTCATTATATCAACGAGCGCTTTATCTACTTTCTTTTTCTTCCCTGCGAATTCATCAAAGGCTACTGTGTCCCAATAGCCTACCAGGCCGATTTTTCCAGTGGAATTATTCACGAAGAGCTTAGGTACACTTACCTCTCCGCCTGACAACAATATTCCGTGCGGTGAAAACTCTGAATAAATATGTGATTTACCTGTACCTTTAGGCCCAAGCTCTATGAGATTGTAATTACGCTCACAAAAAGGGATTAATCTTAAGAGCTGGAGCAGTTTGCTTCTTCTGCCAAAATACTCAGGATTAAAGCCGATACTTTGAACGAGCACATTAATCCATTCATCAAGACTAAATTGCTTGCGAGCATCAATGTAACTTTCATAGTCAAAGTCTGACATCTGGATGGGTTTGATCGTGCTCAGAATCCAAGGACTGGCGTCTTTATCTTCAGTATGCTCATACTCAATATCAGCAATCACCCATACGCCACCGACTAATAGTTTCGGGTGCTTTTTAACCGTTCCAGAGTCAATTAGAACTTTTTTAATACCAAGGTTGGCAAAGTGTGTTTCATAACAATCTTTTTTATCGTTAAGAGCAACACTGACCTTATCGATAACCTTGTGTCGACCTTTCTCACGTATGGTAGAACGTATCAGACCTGCCTCATTACGATGTACATAATGCTTAGAAAGTATTTCCTTAACAGTCTGAATTCCACTCTCGATACTGTCTTCATCATTGGTTGCACAGTATTGACCGAGCAAGTATTCCAACACATAAGAAGGAACAATAGCATTACCTTTTACGGTTTTTACCAGGTCTTTTCGAACAACAAGCCCAGCAAATACTTCGCATATTTTTTTGTCTAATTCACTCATCATATTTCCTTACGAATTCCGTTTCACAGTCATAGGCCATTAAAAATCGAAGTCACTGGTAAAAGAGCGGCGTATGGTATAACGCAATTGCTTATACTCTTTATACTGGTTAGTACCTTCTACAGGCTCTTCTAGTTTTAACGCCACCTCCTGGTTATTAACCTCATCTGCCTCTTGTAATAGCACAAAACGCAGTTTTAACTCGCGCTCACGTGGATTCTCAGAGCTAAGATCAAGCAGGACATCATGCCTATCTGAAATGAGTTTACCTTTTTCTGTATAAATACCAGCACGTAATGTACGCGGTCTAATCTTATCTGTAACTGGCTCAGTTTGATAAAGGGTAACCGACAACTGCCCTGAGGTAATGATATTGGTGCCGCCTCGCAGAATATCTACGTCGACAGTGGCAATGTCGCTCTGTCGTTTCTTGTTAATACTGATTACGGGTATGACGACTTCTTGTAGAGAAGCTCCACCATGTACAAAACGACTACCTGATCCACTTAGTCGCAAACGCTGAATACCTTTTGGAATAACCGCATGAATATTACCAGCGACCCCTAATTGTTCAGCAGTGAAGGACTTTAAGGCATCGCTACATTTCAAGTTCTTACCTAAAACAAAACGTCTGTCGTTATAGAGCACATCACCCTTTACGTCATTCGCTAGAAAATCACTCTCGTCCAATGGTTTGTTCTGATAGACAAATCCATGATCTGCTGTAATTAGAAGATTATTCGCATTGGCATTCGCCAATTTCTTAATCAACTTCATCAAATCATCAAAGGTTTTTTCAGCCGCCTCAAAGGCTTCACCTTCTGATTGCATCTTATCACCCGTGTGGTCTATACGATTGTGATAGACATATAAAACATCATGCGCTTTAAGCAGTTCACGACTTTCTGTTATTGTTAAGTCCATCAGCACTTTCGACTGAACAGCGCCAGCTCTTTCGCCCAACAATGTCTTCAGAATCTTGTCACGGTTATCCGTTCCTTGCGTTGACTTCGCCCCCATCATCACTGCGCCCGTTTTACTATCAGAAAACTGGCGAGGCATATCATCGGACTGAGGTAATAGCGAAGCCATGCCTAATTGCGTATAACTTGGAAGTGAAGATAACGCGTGCTCTAGTTTGGCTTGATAACGGTCTTCCTGACGAATTCGTCCAACCATTTCTTCACCAGCCTCATAGCGAAAGGCATCCGAAATAATCACGCAAATCTTATTCTTCTTATTTATGTAGGGCTTAACCCACTTTTTGAAGAACTGCGTTTGATGGATTACATCCGGCACATACCAATTCGACATACTATCCAAATGATGCTGCCAGGCATTATTCAAAGGCAACAGGTAACGATTAGTGTAGAGATTCTCTATCGTTTCAGTGAGCGAAGAAAGCAATGTGTTTTGCGCGGAAACCTTGAGATCGTAAACATATTGTCGATAAAGCTGATCCAGTTTATACCAATGACTCACATAGCCCTGTACCGCATCGCTGCTACTCGCCATAGAAAACTGCACGGTTTCGAGTAAAGCTAAAAACTGACTTGCCACATCGACGGCATCATACAAATGCGAAAACTCATTGTACCAATGCCCTTGTCGACGCTGACGAACCCACAGGGCAATTTCACCTTGAGAGACAGTACGTTGCTCTACAGCAACAACCAGTTCGTGTATGACTTTTAAATCGATTAATCTGAAGTAATCGAGCTCAACAAGTTCTTTAAGGTCTCGTTGATTCAGATCTTCTTCAACACCTAATAGCTCGGCAAATTCATTTGAGAGTGATTCAAACACGGCCTGATGAGTACGGCTATCTTTCCAGCGCTTGAAAAACACTAGTGCATCACTAGTGAGATTAATGGTCTCACCATGTAAAGAAGAGTCAACTCCCATGGAATAGCAGGACTTGAATAGCTCAATAGCAAAGTCTTTTATACTTGGCGTTGCACTTTTATATCCATAAAGGCGTTCAACCTGTTGCCATAAAAAGTCCTGAAGATCACAACGCTCAATTAGGCTATATGCAATCGGTTTGTTTTTAATTAACTCGGCAATCAGGAGTTCCAACACCACATCTAAGCGAGCATCTGCTTTTTGATTTGCGCCTGCACATATTGCCAGCATCTTAAAGCGTACCGCACTCAAGGTATCATTAGTATTGAGTAGTTTTTTTAGCGCCTCTTTTCGTTTCTCCGCCTGTACTTTTGCTCTACCGCCATCAAAAAATGCAGAGTGTTTCTCGACAACCCCTGTAAACTCATTAGGCAATTCCATCTCACTGAGCCAGATAGCGACCTGATCTGTTCTAAATACAGTGTTAGCAAGCTCGACATCTAATAACCAGTTCTGCAAAGGCTCAGGGTGCTTGTCTTCTTTGTAGATAAGAAACTGTTGTTTCGGCGCTTCACGTAATATTCGGTGCTTTATACCAAACTCATTATTCTGTAGTTCTATTTTCTCTACGCCATCCAGAGATAGCATTTCAAATGCTTCGCGCAATTCTTTTTTATCGTCATACCAGAAGACGATACGCTGTTTCTCAAAAAGACGGCCTAGTGCTTGTTTAATTCGGTTTTCAGTCATTAGTTACATTCACTCTCATGACAAGCCCGCCACTTTCTTCAGCGCTTTTCCAAATAATGGGTAGTTGTGCTTAACGCCATCATCCAGGTCAATTTCAATATTTTTTCCAGCTAACGGGTAGAGAACATCACGTTCATACTCATTCACCTCATCAATTACATTATTGATTTTGGCAACAGCTTTTATCGCCGTCGTTTTTTCTCGCTGGCTGGCAGAAGCACTTAGCTCTACTTGCTCATAACTTTCCTTACGCGCAGTTAACTTAGTACGGAATTCACGTAAATAGTCATTCAACACCACACTCACGGTATCAGGGCGATAACGGTGCATATAAATTAAGGCATTAAATGAGCCTTTTGGACTTGAAAATAGCCAGTAGATTGGGCGTTTTTTATAGCGTTTGACATGATCGGTATAGAAATCCTTGAGAAAGAATTTCTTTATATCTTTACCAATTGCATCTTCAATAAAAGCCAAGTTTTCAACAAGGTATTCTTCACCAAAAGTGATCTTGAGGAACTCTTTGAACCGCTCGCTGATATCATCTTCAAACCAGTCACCTTCAAAATCAATTAGCGGGATAACATTATCATCATCGGGCCCAAAAGACGGCTGTGGTATTCGTTGCAAATAATCCTCCAGCATTTCCCCTTGATTGGCGATAATTAAACCGCCTTCATCCAAAGAGTAACGGCCAAACATACAGCCTACAGCATAGGAGATGAATTCTCGTAGGGTGTCGGCAAGCAATAAGGCTTCTAGCTCAGCTTCGGTTTTATTGCCTCCGTAGCGGTAATGAGGATTGCAGGTTAGCGTGATTTCACTGAGTGGCACTTCAGAATTCAGCTCATTTACTAGACCATACTCGTTTACGTATATTGAATTATTTTCCTCCTCAACCCCTTTTACTTCTTTAATTTGAAGATATTGAGAATTAACTAACTCCTCATATACTTCCTTAATCGGAGCAACATGTTGTCTTTTGATATTAATTAAGGGATTTGTAGAAAACCCCCATGAAACTTCTTGGGAATCCCAGTCAGCTTTTGAGTACGCGACTAGCCTCCTAACATTATGATCTAGTTTATCATGCTCTTTATCTGGATAATGTACTGGTAAATTTGCCAATACACCATTGCTATAGTGAAGACCTGAACAAACGGTATCTAGCATCGATTGGAAAACAGGAGTATTCACATAAGTAAGCAGCTTATATGTACCAAAACCGTGCTCATCAAATATTGAAGGGCCTGTGGTATCGAAAATAAACCCTTCTGCAAAATACCTAGCGCCAAACCCACCGGTCGTTAAGTCAGAATAAGTTATCCCTGGCTTATAATAAAATTCTCGGTTAATCACCCTTCCATTAGAACCAACTCTCGCACCAGGCGTATTATCGATATAGTCACATATTGTTTTCCCATCATGCTCGAAATTGATTACGTAGTCATTATTACCATACCATTTTCTAAAAGCCCCCCCCTTGTTAAGAGGAAACCATTTGTTGCCTTTTTCTAGAGCTTCTTTTCTAGATTTAATTTCAAAACCTATTACACCATGAGATATTTCATGCCAAAATCTATAAAACAGATCATTATTTGTTGAAGCAAGTCCTTGTCGAGGCCTTCCAATATCTGACAATTTAATATCAGAAGAGAATAGGCCTCTAAGATTATCGCTTATCCAGTACGCAAGAGGAGCGCCAAATATTTTGTTTAATTTTGAGGACGAAGTTATGTATTTCCTATTCAAGTATGCTTCTTCTCCCTGAATCACATTTAATAGTATCTCTTCTTTTTGAGACTCACTCTTTCCGTCAGTTACTTTTATATAAACAGATGGGTAGTTAGACTTATAAATATTTTCTAGAACAAATGCAGCTGTTGAAACCACTTCACCACCGATACTGTCAAAAGCCCGTGTTCCTAAATGAACTAATGAGCTGATAGTTTTTTGTTTAACTATTCCAATCCTCAATTTTTCAAATGAAGATTGAAACATCCAGCTTTGCATGGCGATCATCCCGACAAAGCTATAATCCATCCCCAGCTTCAGGTTTCGCTCAATAAAACAAGCGTACAAGTCTGCCTTTACATTTGAATATATATCCTTAATCCACTTACTAAGTCGTAGATTCATACCCTTACCACCCATATAGGGCGGATTGGCAACAACCACATGATATTTTTGGCTTAAGTAATCAGCCTGTTTTAGTACCTGTAATACTGACTTGTGAGTCTCGGCTAAAAATAACTGCCCCGACACATCTTTTGCTTCCATCGCTGCTAACGCATCCTCAGGACTCTTCAAAGTCGGTTGAATTAATGAACCGAAATTATCTGCTTCTTCAAACTCTTTAAGAGTAGTACGCAAGTCTGCGGTAAATAAATCACGTCCTACATAATCGATATAGTTATCCAGCTCTTCATCAGCGAACGCAATTTTTTGTAGGTGGCATATATTTGGCTTTATCGGGTTACGAAAGAAACGACGTCGACTATTACCATCGTCCAACGGGTTGCCTTTTATTGCCTTCATACTTAAGGCAAAAGCGGCGAGTTCTGCGGCACGCTCGTCGATTTCAATACCGTAAAGATTATGAGTCAGTATTTTCTCGGGTATATCGGAAGGGTCATAACCTGCATCAAGATAGATGAGGTAAAGTAGATCGTAGGCATAGGTCAACATATGACCTGAACCACAGGCAGGATCACAGATATTTATTTCTTCCGGGCTTTGGATTTTCAGAAAATCCGTTTCTTCTTCTACGGGCTTAATGTAATAATCCATGTGCTCAATGACTTTTGAGTCTGGATTATTTAGCAACCACAACCGACCCAATGAATTTTCTACTAAATAGCGCACGATCCAATGTGGGGTAAAAAGCTGGGTTGCTGCGGGTATATTGTCTGGCGTGATCTTTTTATTCTTTTTTAGCCCTTCAAAAACCTGGTCTTTTTTCTCTGAGATGTAGAACTGGTATAACCAGCCTATAGCTTCGACCGAGCTACAGGCTTCTGGTGTCATGGCTTCGCGGGTATAAGCCAGTATGGAATTACCCGATAACAAGTCATCTGGCATCAGCAACTCGGTATAGTCTTCAATGCGCTCAAACAAGTAGGGCATAATGCGGTGGTAGTCATTACACACTGCCACAATCAGCAAACGATAAGCTTCAGATTGGGCGTCACGGCTTTTGAGTGAGCCGTCTAATAAACCGTAGACCTTTTTACGTGTACTCTCATTAACAATGCCTTCATCAATATGCCCTGCTTTAGCTTCAGCCAAAATCTCTGGCTGAAATTGTCCTTCTACAGGTGAAATCACGCCAATTCGGTTATAGCTATTTACATCCATAAACCTGAGGGCACAAAATCGGTTAAACCAGGTGTAGGCGGCCTGTTCGATCACCTGATCTTGTCCAATAGAAGAAATTTTCTTTTCCAGCTCACTAACTGCTTGAGGCAGTTCACGCCGGGCTTGGCTGTCGTTTTCAAGTACCAGTCCTAATTTGCTTGCAACCTGTTCCATAAGGTTTCGACGTGCGTATTGAGCGAATTTTTTTAGCTTTGATGTTTCCATTACACTCCACCATCACTAATTCGACGAACAGAGCCTTCACCAAAATGATTTTTATATTGCGCCAAATTTAATACCACACAACTTCTAGCAGATGGATTACGCCACTCACCATGATCTAGAGGTATTGCCCTGTGAAGCTCATCTTGTTTATTCAAAAGCAGGGCAGGATCTAATGCTGCCATAGAAAGCAATACGATATAATCTATTTTCTTATCGCTTTTACCCGCCAAGTACCTAAATAAAATGCTATCTCGATACTTTCCTGCCAAGCTGGTAACCAAAGTGCCGGATGTCAGCTTATTCACGAACGTTTCTTGCCCCGTTGCCCCTGGTATATCAGGGTCTTTAACTTCAATGAATCGATAACAATCTTCATACTCTGCGATAAAATCCACTCGTTTCATAGTGCTATGACCATGAGTTGCATCATCATCAAACTGAATCGCATCTATTGCGTCGCTAAAATCGAATTCGAGATCAAGCTCTATTAATGTTGTCACTTGGCACCTCCAAGGGAACGCTCGATCTCTGCGTCATATAAATCACTATAAGTCTTAGCAATCGCATTAGCCGCTAGCATTTTGTAATCATCATGACTTTCATTAGCGATGATTCCTTCCTCATTTCTGTATAGGGCATGATAGGTAATGTGATCACTTTGATCTTTATCCATTAAAAGATCAAACCACTTCAACAACACATAATGATGTGTAGCAATGATGATTTGTTGGCCATTTCTTGATAGTTCCAGGATGCATTGAACCAACATTTTAATTAGACTAGGATTCATATTGGATTCCGGCTCATCCCACAACAACACGCTCGCTTGGCCTTGCCCCAAAGACCCATTCTCAATAAGGCGTTGCAGAAGCCCTATTTTTCTGTAGCCTTCAGCGGTCATAGTTACCGACGCCTCAGAACCCTTTGCTTTTTCGAAATCCAAAAAAGTATTATCTCTGTATATCTGTGCATGTTTGCTACTTGAAACCTTGCTATCCGTCTTTTCTTTATATGTACCTCCTGAAAAATAGTGATCGGCCCCATCAAGAATAAACTTGCCATTAATTGCTTCTACCAACATCGGAACAATACTTGCCAAACGTGGGTCACTGTTAATTAGCTTCTGAGTTTCTTTTTTTGGCTCTTCCAACAGTTTATTGCAAAGATCTATTACCGAATCATCAAATAATGCAGATAACACGTCATCATTTACTATCTGATCATGTATCGCGGGTAGTAGTGAAAGAAGTTCTTTGCTTGGAATTAATATCCCATTGTCATCCTGAAAAACAGGCGCTGACAAAATCTTTTTACTGCGTTGCTTAAACTCAATGCTTGTCGAATTACCTGATGCATCACCCACACTTATTCGTGCAACTCCATCTCCACCATTACAGTACAAGCTGGATAAACGACTTTTCCTAGGCTTAAACAAGCGGATTAATCGCTGGTTAATGTCTTCAGTAGTACTGGTAAGCGCATAAATGGCTTTTAATAGTTGCGTTTTACCACAACTGTTTTCACCAATGATGACATTGATCCTAGGTGAGAAGTCCAGCTTCAGCTCCCTAAATGCAGCAAAATTCTCGATTTCCAGGCGGCTAATCATAGTTGAATATGCTTCCCTTCTTTGATTAGCGCCAACAATGCCTTCCTGTATTCCTCAATGTATTCGTCCACATCAGCACCATTTGCCAGCCAAGGTTTGCGGAAGTCCACACGTACCTGCCTAGCAGAGATAGCCTGCGGCGCTGAACGTTCCGGTTCTGTAGTTTGAGATGAATCTGATGACTGTTCGGCTGAGCCGCTATCTGAAGCTGCTTCTTTGGGTTTTCGCGGTTTAGGTGCTGGCTGATTCCAAGCCATTAGCTGCTGAACTAATACCGAATATGTCTCATCCTCAAAACGTCTCACTTCATCGCGGATCATGGCGATAAGCGATTGATTGTTAATCTTGTCTTTTATTTCAGAAAATGAAGTACAAATCGTTTCTTGTTTATCTGAATCTAGCGTTTTGTATTCATCAAAACTTTTTAATTTCGATTCTAAAGAGTCGATCAGAAACAAGGCATTTTCATGCTCTTTCTTAACCTGCTTATCAAGCTGCTGCTCTAAAGATACTGAGTCTTCCTTGAGTTTTTGAATGGCGTTGCCTTTATAAATATCTGGGTCAGCAAGAGCCGTAGCTATTCTTTGGTGCTCCTCACCTTTTATATATTCAAGGTTTGGCTTTTGAGCTTCCACCAATTGCCTAGCATTATCATAGACCGTTTTATTTTGACCCTTTAAAAACTTAATAATCGGATCGATGGTTTTTTCTTTGCAGTCAAACCACTTATCTTCATCCGCTGTTAACTCAGACATAAACCAAGTATAAGGTTTAGCCTTGAATTCCTGAATCTCTGCAACAATTGGTGATAATACTCTCAGGAATGGATATTGGCTCGATTGTGATAACGACCTATCTAAAACCATGGCCTGTTCAGAGAAACCTTCTTGTATTTCCTTTGCCAATGCTTTTACTTCAGTAGCATGTGCTACTTTTTCGAAGTAATCATTATAAAACTCTTTGACTTTTCTAATCTGTGACTGACTGTACTCTACTTGCGGATCGAGAATTAAGCTTCCATGTGCGGCTGTGTTTCTTAAGGATCTTACCAGTTCAGAGTCATCTAACAAATTAGTAGACTCTCTGACTTCGACCTTACCTCTGCCACATAAGTGTGCCAAATTGCATAAAGCAGAAGCAAAAGACCACCCATAGGGCTTGCTCTCGAATTTTTCCAAAAGCGTTTTTACAGTTGTACGAATACCACCCCGGTTATTGCTCTGGATATGGGATAACATTTCCTGCTGCGGCTCAGGCAGCATTGCTTCATCACCAAACAAACCCTGTTCGGCTTGAGTCAGAATACTCGCAATATCGTTCTCACTGTACTGCACACCACGCAACATTTTAAGGTTCGGATAGGTATGCTTAATTAACTCACCAAAGGCCTTAATCATTTTACCTTGGCCATCTTCCCCACCTAGTTCCAGCTCTTGGCCCGCAACAAAATATTTCCCCGAGCCCACTAATTTTGATGTTAGTGTCTTTAACTGATTAAAGCGCTCTGCATTTTGGATACCTTTTTCAGTAAGAATTCTTTTGACACTATCTTGTTGGGTAGTTCTGGTTTCATGCGCGACATACTTTTCAGTTTGCTTATAAAGAATAAGGTCTCTAACTAAACGTTCACTTTCTGGCAGCACAATTCTTAATTCATCATTGAACACCGTATCTGATTTGTGCTTTTCGAGTGCATCCGCGTAATCGTGAAAAGAGCTAATCACATTGATCGCAAGCTCATATTCTCTACCCGATAAATTATCATCAAGTCTACGGCTAAACGGATAATCTTGACTGTTCTCATCCCAACGGATTTTTCTAGTCTTTAGAACCCCATCATAGATAAGTTTTTCTAATTCACCTGCAACTGCGGCATTGTCTACTTCTGTGTTTTTTATCTCTTGCTCTATATCCTGTTCTTCATCTGTCAGGTATTCAAAAAAATCACCATTTCTCTGAATATATGTTTCCTTTTCCAGAAGATTTAACGCTTCTTCTATTTCGATTCTCAAAGATGAAATATCTCGTTCGAAGCTATCATGCATCAATATGCATAAATTCCTTATAGTGGTCTTAAACTCCTTAACATATTTCACCAGAAACAAGGCTTTTAGTAACCGTATTGCAAATTTGTTATCAAGATTTTTCTCAGCCTTTAAAATTGACTGTTGAATGGCAGTTTTTAGCGCCGTACGGATGCCCTCAAACATCTGATCGAAAGTTGCTAGCTCACCAAGCTCGCCCCCCTTAATTTCGATAGCGACTTGCTGAAATACACCCAGCATAGATCGCTCACCCACAGAACTATGCTCACCCTCAAAAGCGCTATGGGTTGAAAGGTTTTGAATAGCAGACTGAAATAGTGAAAATTGATATGGAACGAATGGGTAACACTGAATAAAATGCTCACGATCTCTATAATTTCTAAACGTCGCAGAACCATCAGCGAAGTCGAAGAGTGTTTTGAAATTATTTTCTTGTTGATGAAAAAGGTCAGATAACTGCTGTATGTATACTTCTCGTTTCTCAAGTAACCTACGCTGAATAACTTCGGCCACATCTTGACTGGTTAACTTCATACGATTTTTGAAGCGGGCCTGGATTTTAGTAAAATCATTCTTTTTCTGCTTGCCCGTTTCCCCAACAACGGTAGACATATCTTCCTGTGCAGTAACAATAATCCAAGCCTGACCATTACATTTAGTCGCTAGACTTTCAGCCACTGTTTGCAGGTTTGTCATCAGCTTGATGTTATCTGCGATATATTGCCCAACCTCATCGACAAAAAAGTTAAGACGGAAATCTTTACCCTTTTTATCAATGTAGTTTTTTATCTGTTCCGCAAAGTCTTCGATAGAGAGCCTGTAATCAGTGCGATACTTATCGAGAATACCATTTACGTTTTGACCGGACACTTGGTTATAAGACTTATCAACAGAGTCTGCCATGCGTTTGGCTCTGGCCCGGCCTTTTTCCCATTCCATGCCACTTTCAGACTGGAATGCGGCTTTGAAATCTTCCAGCTGACCATCGGTATCTAGCTCTCTTTCAAACTGAGCTATATAAGCCTGTTTGCCATAGTATCCACAATGTTCATCAAATACTTTTACAAACACTGCGATAAGTGCATCTAGCTCAGTCTTACTGATAACATCAGCCTTTTGGTCGATGTTAAACAAGATGCTCTCAGTAGGGATACCAACAGCTCTTTTTAGATCATTAGCAAAGATACCACCTTCATTAAGAGGTGGCTTTGTTAGGAAAATATCCAATGGATATTCATCATCCACCAAACTATTTTCCAACAAAAGCGCAAGCATCTTCAGTAAATGTGACTTTCCCGATCCGAAGAAACCTGATACCCAGACGCCATTTGCACCCTCATAATTTAAATAAGCATCCAAAAAATTATCTAAGCGTTTTGCAACTTCAAGGGTGATTACATATTCATCAAGCTCCAGCCGTAAACTAGCTTCATCATCAGCTTTGATCACCCCTTCTATAGGGCGGTCAATTTTCTTTTCAAATATTTCTTCTAAGTTCATGATGATTCCTTGTTGGCTTTACTAGATAGCACGATTCAGAATGTTAAACGCACGGTAATATTTATCGTCTTGTAGTTCCCCAAACAGTACTAACGAAGCACCACTTTCTAGAGAATGCTGATATTCACCGGGAAAAAACATTAGTGTTGGCTTTTCTTTAGCGTACTTTTGAAGGTTATTGAGAATATTATGTGAGCGAATATAAGGAAAAACCTCACCAATCCCAGTTAGAAGCATTACCTTATGTTCTTCCTCTTTCATCCGGCCAGCTATTGCTGGTGTGATTACTGTTTCAATATCGAGTACGCCTTGAAGTTCTTCTTTAAGTTCGTCTCTGGACATTTTTGACTCATTTTCTAGAATCCATTCCCAATCGCCTTCAGCCTTAAGGATTTCAATCACCAAGTCATATAAATTAATCTCTAGCGCTGTGACATCTTTATTACTCAAATCATTTTTTAACTGCTTAATCATTTGAGTAACGTCATTTTGAATTAAAGGCTCATATGGACATATGTGAAAAGGCACGTCATTATTAAGACCTTCATTTGCCAAAAATCCACGACTCGCAATCACGCTCAACAAGTGCTTATAGCATTCGTGTAAATTCTTGTTGTTCATGCTAGTAAGCTTTGTATTTAGCATTAACTTCCCGTCCCTCAAAACTCTTCATATGAAACGAAATATTCACTACACTCTCTGAAACACATAACTCATTACCGTCAATGAGTCGCTGGAAATACCATTAATTCAGAATCTCCTATATGATTTGTTAACCTTATAGAAACAACCGTAGGTATAATCATATTATCTTTGCTCAACAAGTTTGCCTCTCTTAATATTTTGAATAATATTTGGCGCACTTTATAAATTGTAGAATCGGCAAGACTCTCTAACTCAGGATGGGATTCCATTTTTTCGTAAAAAAATGCTGTATAATCACCAACATCAATTTCATTCTTAAAATTTCTATAATAGGAATTCAATATTTCAATTGCAAAATCTCTAACGAATTTATATTTTCGACAAATGGCTATCCATAATAATTGCCGTCTTTCTCTATCATCACCATCTATTAACATCTCAATTTCAACCGAATCTAGCTCAACCAATCTATTTCTGATTTCACTAAAAAATCTTTTAGAAGTACTTGCGACTCGTGATTGAAGCAGATTATTTTCCATCACTATTTTTTCAACTTTTCCCCAATCACTTAGCTTTAAATATTGTTCCGCAACTATGGTTGACTCCGCTAACAACAAACCACCACCGATGAATGATAAATTGTATTTTTCCTCTCCCACTTCAGCTAACACCTTCTCATTATTTGTTCACAACATCGTGCACTTGAATTTTAATACTTACGTAGATGCTTTTTTATCTTCTATATATTCGAACAGATCGGAAACATCACATTTGAATAGCTCGCATAGCTGATTCATAGCTTCTAGCTCTACCCGTTTAACCTGTTCTTTGTACATTGCAGTCACTGCAGAACGATTCAAACCTGTAATACGAGCCACATCTGCAATCTTTAGTTTGTCTCGTCCCATCAGTGTCGATAAGTGGCATTTGATCATCGCTGTTTTCCGTAATGTTATTTTATTTAACAATTTGTTACGCATTTCAGCAAAATACATTGACAAATAACAATTTATTTAATAAAATGTTATTTGGTTTAGCATTTTACAAAAAGGTTTCTAATTATGGGAAATAAAGTAACACAAAATACCAATAAAAATATGAATAATTCAAATGTTGTCGAGCACTTCGTAGACTCAGGTTATCTCGTGTTACTTACCGTCATGCTCTATGAAAGAAATCCGGTACCTCATGATGATTTTTGGATTTTATTTCTCGAACTGGGCTTCCCTGATAACAAGTTTAAATCACTTCTTGTTTGGGTTGCTCGTCACGTTGACGATCTTTCAATCATGCCTGTAACTGAGCATTTAGGATGGCTCAATGACAAATTTCATATTGATATGGATTGTATATACGATAATTTTTATGATGATTATCTTGAGGAACAATTACGAACACCACGATGAAGACAAGAAATGAAGCTAACAACGGTGCTAAAAGTATACCCCAGAGTATACCCCGCATAAAAAAGGCTTACGTCATTAAACGTAAGCCTTTGATTATATGGCGCGCCTGGAGCGATTCGAACGCCCGACCGCCTGGTTCGTAGCCAGGTACTCTATCCAGCTGAGCTACAGGCGCTTTAAGAGGCGAGCATTATCCTTGGAA
>Ga0316207_10001390_pt1 | contig 30153 bp, 22 predicted proteins | sample 6weekpyrite_MG_FD_204943 | JGI IMG/M metagenome (GOLD analysis project Ga0316207, IMG submission 204943) | Microbial mat bacterial communities from mineral coupon in-situ incubated in ocean water Damariscotta River, Maine, United States -... | ecosystem: Environmental > Aquatic > Marine >...
CCCCGTTAGGCTATGTGCTAAACGAAATAATTCTTCAATAGGGGCAATGTCTGATGTTTCTTTACAAGCTATTTCCCACAAACGTTCAATATCAACGATTTTATTATCAAGATCGCTCTTAAACGTGTGTTGCAATTTCGCAAGTTGTTTCTCAACGTCGGACTGCTGGGAATTACTCATTAACTATTCCTTACTGACTAAATTCTTATACAGCAACCTGACTGATATCTAAGTTACTGCTGTCAGTAGCAAATCCCACAAAATTTCTCATATTTTATGGTATAGGCGCTACCTAGTGATATATCGTCATAAATTAGTATTTCTTTAATTACTTAAGCCGCTAAATTTAAATGGTTTTTGTGCACAAGTGACTTAAAAAATCGACAAGGAATAGTGGCAATACTTGAGATGAGAGATAGCGGGGGCAGGAATACTCGGGCTTCACCCTCGCCCCTTCGGGGTCGCCGTTGCTTCGCGCCAGCGTTCTAGTCGCTAGCGCTCCTAGTTACCGGAGTGAGACATAGTGTATACCTGATGAAGCCTGAAAGGATTCTAGGTGCAAACCAACCTTTATATTGTCGTAGTTTCAGTTCAACCAAGACAAATAAAAAAGGGTTACCGGAAAATCCGGTAACCCTTTGTTTTATTTGGTAGCGGGGGCAGGATTAGCTCGCTGCGCTAATTCTGCGCATCTCCGATGCTGGTCGAACCGGCTATTATATTGTCGCAGGTTCGAACTCTGCCCTACAAACAAAAAAGGGTCACCTATGATAGGTAACCCTTTGTTTTATTTGGTAGCGGGGGCTGGTTGCCAACACGATCAACTCTTACAAATATTGATATGCGCCCGCGATATAGCCTCAAAACCACCGTCTAAAAACACGTTGCTATCTAATTTAGAGGGAGTTCGCGCTTCAATCGGTGCGGATTATACCAGCAGATTTACCACCTCCACAATAGGAGGTGCGTAAATGCCTGAAAAAACCTCTAAAAATCAAAGAAATAAGTACCCTGCTCCATTTTGCCTGCGCTTTACCGATGATGAGCGCAAGACTTTGGAGCTAGCGGCTGGTGATCGTCCTTTGGGCGCATATATAAGGTGGCTGATCTTTGGTGATGAAATTCCTAAAAAACGTACGCGCGGTAAAAAACCCGTCAAAGACCAAAAAGAGCTGGCAAAACTGCTCGCGATGTTCGGGCAATCTCGCATTGCCAATAATATTAATCAGCTCGCTAGGGCTGCCAATTCTGGCTCCCTACCAGTCAATGAAGATGCTCTAAAAGCCTTAAACGAGGCCAATAAATCAGTTCACTGGATCAAAAAAACATTAATTAAGGCTTTGGGCATACAAGGAAAAGACGATGATACTAAAAGCAAGTAAACGCGGCGGTGCGCGCCAGCTATCACGTCACCTTTTAAATGGTGAGAAGAACGAGCATGTTAGCGTCCATGAAGTATCCGGCTTTGTATCAGATAATATAGCAGACGCTTTGGATGAAATTCATGCAATCAGCAAGGGAACACGGTGCTCACGTTTTATGTTCTCGCTGTCTCTTAGTCCTCCACAAAATGAGAGCGTTCCAGCGGAAATATTTGAAGATGCCCTATCCCGCATTGAGAAAAAACTAGGATTTGAAAATCAGCCCCGCGTTATCGTCTTCCATGAAAAACATGGTCGTCGTCATGCGCATTGTGTTTGGAGCCGCATTGATGCTAATGAGATGAAAGCTATTGATCAGCCATTTTTTAAAAACAGGCTGCAAGAAATATCCAAGCAGCTCTATCTTGATCATGGTTGGGAGCTACCAAAGGGCTTTATAGATAAAACCCAAAAGAACCCTTTAAATTATACACGCGCTGAATGGGAACAAGCCGCGCGCACCAATCAAAATCCCAAGGCAATCAAAGCCACTTTACAAGAATGCTGGGCGGCTTCCGATAATAAAAAATCATTTGAACAGGCTTTGCAGATGCGTGGCTACTATCTTGCCAAAGGTGATCGACGCGGATTTGTCGCTGTGGATATACATGGTGAGGTCTATTCCCTCACCCGTCAATTATCGCAGAAGAAAAAAGATATTGAGGCGCGCATTGGCAAGGCCGATAAACTTCCTTCTGTTATATCCGTTAAAGAGAATATTACAGGCAAGCTCACTAAAGTTTACAAAGGCTTTATATCCGAGCAAAGCAAGGATCATCAAAAAGCACTTAAACCGCTGCTTAAAACCAAACACGCCATGACAAAGCAACACCGCATTGATCGCGCGGCGCAGCAATTCTTTCAAGAAAATCGCTGGCAAACAGAAGAATTACAACGCTGCACAAAAATCCGTAAAGGCTTTAAAGGGTTTTGGGACAAGCTCAACGGTAAATACTGGAAGCAACGTAAAGCCAATGAACAACAAACCCATCAATGTAAAAGTCGTGATGTTTTTGAGCGTGAACAACTCATTAAAAAACAACTCGTCATGCGTCAATCCTTACAAGCACAGCTTAATCAATTCCAGATCAAACATGAGCAAGAGCGTAATGCTTTAATCCGTGATTTATCACATATGGTGAGCGCCAAAGATAAAGCCGCACCTGAATTTTCTAAGCTCAAAGAGCACAGCCCTACCCACGCTCGGACACAAACCAGCAAGCCAAAGAGCCGCGATAATCCAGATATTGATATGGAACCCGAGATTTAAAGAAAGGAAAGAACATGCACGATTTAAAATGTAAAACCTGCGGTAATGCTTATCATTGGAGCCATGCCTTTGCAAAGTTTGGCTTCGATGATGGCAATGGAAGCATTGGAACCCATGATGTTTCCAGCGCACTTGAAAAAGCAGGATACAGTGTAAGATATGCAAGATGGAATCTGCATAATATTATTATATTTTCTATTCAAAAAGACGGTATAGAATATATCCCGCGCGATAATTCTAATTACCGTATCGGCTATGATGATCCCAAAAAATATCTACCCGTTGAGATTTTGAGTTTGTTAGATACTGCGTTTCCAGTAGGGAGAATTTTTTACTAGAAAGGTTACGTTGCGTAGAAATATTTGCGCTATCATGTTTAGATGAAGTGCGTCCATTCAAATAACTCACAAATACAAAATACAATAACTGCTAAACCAACTAGCCCTCTTACATAGTGGACTTCATTTACACCGGGTTTTATAACATTTAATGAAGGGTCAGATGGATTGTAACTAACTTCAAAATCATCCTTATTCAAATTTACATTATCAATAATTTTTTCTACAGCCAAACGACTATAAGTCCTATCCCCCAAAATATAATTTCTTCCATGATAAGTTTTATCATTAACTACAAATGAATATTGAATTGTCGGATAGTAACTTTCTGAGCCAATATTTCCTACGCTATGGGTAGATACTTTGCATATACCTAATATTGCTTTTGTCTTTGGCCAGCTCAAACTTTCTACTGCTTCAGTTGATGAAGCCAAGGCAGAAACCATTATAAAAACACCAAATATAGAGACAAAAATCAATGCTAGGTTAATTGAAAATGTACTTTCTAAATATAAAGCAGATAATATTGAAGCCACCGTTACAAGAGAAAATAAAACTGTATAAATGCTTTTTCCTAAAGCAATATTTAATAATAACTTCATGACCTTAACCTATATTTTAAAATACAACATTTACATTAAAGCACCATAGCATGGCGCATCACATATTTCTGCTGTTATTTATTTTGCATCAACATTAAAAACAAAAAAGGCTCCGAAGAGCCTAATAGTGCTAGAACTCATATGCGTTAGTGACTATCAAGTCATGTTCAATCTCTGTGATTTCACCATTGATTTTCATGTCCCGTGCTACGGCTTTGTAGTCGATGTAATATTGTAGGTTTTCAGGGATTTGTGTTGTTTCTTCGATTAGCTCTTGAGCGTAATCTTCTGCTGTACCGTGATGCATGTAAACTTCTTCGTAACGTTCAAGTGCATCTTTGATATTGTAGCCAATGTCATCAAGCAAGAAGCATATGCTCGTTATAGCTGAGGCATCAAGCTCTTCAAGTTCATCGAACCAAAATGCTATATCGCCTTGATGAATGGGAAGTGATTTTGCAAGGGTGCATAAGTGATCTTCACCATCAATGAACTGAATTTCTACTTCTTCACATCCGCATTTATTAAGCTTCTCCATGCCGTCATCAAAGCTTTCAGTGCTATTGAAGTAAAATCCTGTGTACTCGGTGGAATATGGTTGTGCGTATAATTCGGTCATTGTTTTATCTCCTGTTCGTTAAATTGTGGCTTGCGCTAAGGCGCGGGACAGGTAAGAACGGAACAGCCCGAAAACTTTCACTGGTGCGGCTCGCAGGTACGAGAACACGGGTGATGGTTTGAGCCAAAGGGAAGGCTTGCAGGTCTTACGCCCGCGCATAAAGTTGCCACATTAAATTTCACAAGCAGGAGATATAATGACCGCTCGCATAACTATATCCGGCAATAGGCAAGCTAAATAGTAATGATGAAATAAGGCTATGGTGAATACGCTTTTCAAGGGTAGTGAATATCAAATTCTATTCATGATGGTTCAGGAAAGATCATCCCCTAGCAATTAAAACCAATATCACAAGCAGCATGTTTGATTTGATGAATGAGCCAGTAATCTCGTGACACAGCCTCTCTTACTCCTTCGCATGAGGTGCGTTTTTATCAGACTTTTATAAAACCTATTTAAGCACTTGAGATCATTAAAGCTGCAAGCGTGAACACACGCTTCTTCAATATATTCCGATCAAAGATGCATCCCATTATCTCCAACGCATAAGCGGCCTTATCAAAGGTCGCAATAACGCGACCTCCACAAACAGGAGGTAAAGATGAGACTGGTAACAAGATTTGAATTGGCTTCAAAAAAGGAAACAGAGCTACATGGATTATTAAGAAATGCTTTTAATGAACTTGCAATGAGTAACCCTCACACGCACGAACGCAGAAATGCTCTCGCATCACTGGAAAATATCCAAAGAGAGATAGGATCAAGAGCGCCCTGCCCTTGATCCCTCTTATCAATTAATTTAAATACCACTGCTACCTTTAAGCCGTAGTGTTAAGACGGTAATCTGGAAAAGGGCTTTTATGCCCCTCGACATTAAGAAAAACTTGTTTGAATATTTCTAGTCTTGTTTCAGAGTCAAAAGTTGTGTTGTTATCATCTTCCACACCACTGATATACATTTTCCAATCTTCTAAAAAGATTTTATCCTGATTATCAAATAGCTGTTTTGCAAGCTCTAGCTCTGCTTCAGATGCTTTTGATAAATCCGCCCATTTTTTAAACCCAAGCAACTGAGCAAAGATATGATGAATCTTCATTAGACTAAGATTTTCTTCGTCCAAATCATAGTCTAATACGATCTGGTCTATATCAAAGAATTTAGGAGCATACTTGTAGTAGCTATTACCATCTACATCATCAATGTATGACGTTTGGGTTTTATAGTCTTTGAACAGATTTTTTGCTTGGAGTTTGAAGTATTCGATGTGGTTCATAATATAGTCCTTAAGTTAGCCAAGTTTATCATCTAGTTATTTAGCGTTCGTAATCTTTGGTTAGATAATAAGCTTGGTATAAGGTTATATTATCAATACATTGGTTGATGAAATCTTTGCACGAACGAGCAGGCTTACCAATAAGCACACTCGAATAATGGCATGAAATATTCCTAAAAAGCAATGGCATATATTGAGAATATTCTAAAAGAAATTGGATCAAGAGCGCCCTGCCCTTGAGTTTTAGCTTCTCCGCAATACAGCTCCATAGGTAGATAATCCTATGTAATGAATGTAACATAGGTAACATCATATATATGTGGAGAGCTTAGATGTCCAAAAGTGAATCTGGACGGGTTGTTATTGAAATTGACCCTGAAATGAAAAGGTTTCTTTATTCTGCCCTAGCGTTGGATCAACAAACATTAAAAGAATGGTTTGTTGATAATGCCCAGCAATATATCTCATCCCGATTAAACGGTGCTATTACGAGCACAAAGGACACAACTGGTGAAGTTTAAGTCTAACCAGAGCGAACAAAAGCTTCGCGGTGGATATTACACGCCTCAAGACATTGCCGATTATGTAACAAACTGGGTTCTAAAAGGTAATCCAAAAGATATTTTAGAGCCGAGCTGTGGTGACGGGGCTTTTTTTGAATCTCTACATAATAATAAATGTAAAAAGACATTAAAGATTCATGGTTGCGAGCTTTTTGAAAGTGAAGTCAAAAAATCTAAAAAACGCTGCAAGGACTATGGTTTTAAGAATGCTACCATCACCGAGGGTGATTTTTTATCTTGGGCTGAAAATAAAGTAAAATCCCACGAGGAGCTTTATGATGGTGTGATTGGCAACCCGCCTTTTATTCGTTATCAGTTTTTAGAAAATGGTTTTCAGCAACATGCAGAAAATATTTTTAATCACCTTGATTTAAAATTCACAAAACATACGAACTCATGGGTTCCTTTTATTTTATCTGCTGTTTCCATGCTAAAAGCTGGCGGGCGGCTTGGCATGGTGATCCCTTCTGAGATAATTCATGTGATGCATGCGCAGTCTTTAAGGGAATACCTTATGGATAAATGCTCCAAAGTTTTAATAATCGATCCTCAAGAAATTTGGTTTGAAGATACATTGCAAGGCGCGGTTATTATATTTGCGGAAAAGAAAAAACAAGCAGGCAGGAAAACAAAAGTCGTATCTATTGAACATGTTAAAGGATTAGATTTTTTAGAAAAGAATAGTGAAACCTTATTTAAAACTGCGAATTATGTCGATGCGCAATCTCTTTCTGGTAAATGGACAAAAGCTATCCTCAATCAGGATGAGAGAAACTTACTAGATAAAATAATTTCCAAGAAAAATGTTTCCCTGTTTGATGATATAGCAAATGTAGAGGTTGGCATTGTTACCGGCGCGAATGATTTCTTCCTTGTTACAGATGAAACGGTAAAGAAATATAATCTTAAAAAATACACGCAGCCTATGTTTGGGAAAAGCGTTCATTGTAAGGGTGTTATATATGGTAAGACCCAACATAAAGAAAATAAGAAAAGCGGCTACCCTACAAATTTTTTATATATCAAAGATGTATTTAATAAACTTCCAGCAAGTGTTCAGAAATATATAAAGCATGGTGAGGAACAAGACTTACATAAAAGATATAAATGCAGGATCAGAGAGCCGTGGTATAGCGTCCCTTCTGTATTTAGTAGCAATCTTGGAATGCTAAAACGTGCGCATGATACGCCAAGATTAATATTTAATGAGTTAAATGCATATACAACAGATACGGCGTATCGCGTGACTACTGATAAAATAGATCCAAAATATCTGGCATATCTTTTCTTAAATCCTCTAACAGCAGTGTTTGCGGAATTGGAAGGACGTTATTACGGTGGCGGCGTATTAGAACTCGTACCAACAGAAATAAGAAAGTTATATATTCCAATCCCTAAAAAACTAGACCACTGCCTAAAGTCACTCGATGACATGGTTAGGAATTATTCTATGGATAGCGTATTAAGGTTACAAGGAGATAAAATTCTTGGGGGAATTGGGCTATCAAAGAAAGATATACAATCCGTATATTTTATTTGGGAGAAACTTAAAAACAGGCGGCAACGTAAATAGCTTGCGTGAATTTACGTTAATATATCTCGCCAATAATCGGAATTATTTTATCAAGCTCTCCGAGATCAAATAGTTTAAACAAAAAATCATCCATTTCTTTTGTTAGCTTTTTATATTGTCTTATGGCGAGCACCTTGTTTCTGGGATCATTTTCGTACTTATCTATATCCGTAAATGCCTCTATGATTTTTTCCTGCGTATCTGCGATTTTATCATGAACGGCTTTTGAGTCTTTAGACTCAAAATCAATTTCTACGATTGGCAGGTTTTTAAAAACCTTGGTTCCTCTTGCAATATAGCCACCTCTAAATATCTCGCCGTGAAGTGATGCAAACCACTCACCATATTTAGAGTTTAATAATGCCTGTATATAATAAACCGAATAAGAAAGGTCTTCGGCAATAGTTATCATGCAATACCCCGCAGTACCGCCTGACGATATAAGAGCGCCACTATAATCAATGGCGTATTTATTCCCTTGTGATAATACACCAACAATAATCTTTATTGGCACAGCGCAATTATCTAGGCTTTGATGGCGACCATAACGATGCCATTCATCTCCTGTTTTTGGCTCTGGCTTTATATCTCTGCTATTAGCATTAAGCTTGTCTTTATAGGCTAATAAATATTCATGTAAGAATGGGAATCTATTTTCCAGATCATCTAATTCCACAAGCTTCACTTTTCCATCAATCTTCTCATATGGAAATATCACAAAGGCATTTGCTTTAAATGCTCTATGAGAATGCAACGCGTCACTTCCTTGTGAGGTTTTAAAATAAGGTCTGGTTAATGCTTTTTCTATTTTCCATTCAACATCGTTTTTTGTAAAATAAACATAAGTATCATCTTCAGATGTTGGTTTATGAATATAGATATTATTAGCGCTTGTTTGAATACCGTTAATTATATTCTCACTGCCGATAATTTTTTCTAGGGTTTTACTAGAACCCATGATTTTTTCATATGCAGGCTCTAACTCGGAGGGCATTAAAATCCATGTGTTATCGTTAATATCATCTTTTGAAATTATATTGGTTTCATCTTTACTGATATTTCGGGTTATCCATTCTTCAAGCTTTCTAACTTCTGTATATAAAAGCTCATCTGATTGCGCCTTACCCAATATCATGATGCATGTATATGTTGTTTTGTCTTTGAATACTTGGTTTGCACCAAAGGATGTTATTTCAGATACATGAGCATCTTTTGAAAGTAATCCTCTTAATTTTTTTCCTGCTCCAACCTTCATAAATTTCAAAGGCAGGATATAGCCCATTACTCCATCATCAGATAATAAATGCATCGCGCGCTCTACAAATAGGAAATATTTATCAAACTGCTTATACGCTGCATCATAATTAGCTTTATAGAGCTTAAATTCTTTAGGCGTTATAGCCTTCATACCTTCTGTACTTAAATAAGGCGGATTACCGATAATCACATCAAATAATTGTTCACCAAAACTATACGGATTAATTTCAGGAGAAATTTCTCCCTCGCTCATTGAATCATCAATCAAGCTATTACCAAATAATATATTTTCATCCAAGACAGGAAGCGCAGGTGTCGTAATGGACTCATTATCCTCACCCTCAAGTAGTTTTAGCAAAAGACCAAACTTACATGCCTGCGTTGCGCTATAATCTTTATCCACTCCATGTATGCATTTTAGGAGTATTTCTTTTTTATCATCATATTTAAGCTTGAATGCATTTTGTGCGACTTGAATGAGCTTTGCCTCATCATGCGCAAAATAGTAATCAACCATTGTGTCATGTAATAACTGATAAGCTTCGAGAAGAAACGCACCTGAGCCACAAGATATGTCTGCTATGCATGTAGAAAGGATTTCGTTTGCATCTTTATTATCAAGTTTAGGCGAGAGCGTTTTTCTTAAAATATCTTTTATGATGTGATTTGGCGTTGTAACAATATCACGATCTTCATTTTCAGGCTTAGGCGTTAATTCTGGATTGCCATCATCTATGGTTATCTTCTCGCCCAAAAATGTTTCATAAATATTGCCCAGTATGTCAGATGAAAAAACAGAAAATGAATATGTGCTCTCAGGGAAATATAGGCTTTTAAAAATCTCCCAGATATATGAATTTTGGTTGCTGAAAAACTCATCGATATAAGGAAGAGTAAATAATCCTGCGTTATATTTTTTATCAGCCTCGTTAAACTTAGCAGTTAAATTATCAAAGTCTTCGGCTTTTGATAATTCAAGAAGTGTTTCATAGTCTTCTAAATTTCTATCCTCACAAACCCGCAAGAATACAATACTATTGATATAGCTTTGTGTTAGGTCATTAAGCTCTTCTTGTTCAATTTCCGGCTTAATATTTAAAAAGTTTTTAGCTAAGTTTATCCGCCATTCATTTATTTGTTTTAAGAACAGATCATCAACACTGAATTTTTGTATCTTTTCTTCAATGTTTTTCCACTGCTCATCAAAGCCACCGCTATATACAGAATCTTGACTAAGTAGCTCATAAATCTCATCGAACTTTTCAACGTATTCACTGTAATGATATATGCGTATCCTTGATACTGTAGCCTCATCCGCCTCTTTAACTGGTGATGAACAATCATAAAGTGCCAGATGCTCAAAATTAGACAGGACAGATATTTTTAATTTTGCAGTAAAGCCATAACGCCTAACCTGTTTGGCTGGTGAGGGATCACTGGAAATATCTACATGGGGCTTTTTTGCTTCAAGGAAATACCGTCTTTCAGAAAACAGCCTAAAGGTATAATCAGGCTTTTTGGTTGATGCGCCCTTTTTAGCTTTTAAACCTTCTTCTAAAAGAACTTCTCTTTCATGGGTGTTTTTACCCTTGGTATTTTTTATATCCCAGCCTAATAATTCAAACATAGGATCAAGAAAATCTACTCGAAGCTGAGTCTCGTTATATTTAGCTGAACGGTAATAATCCAGATTGGATTCATATTTTTCTAACAGTGCTTCAATACTCAAGTTATATTGTCCTGTAGCGTATTTTTCTTCTTTCTTATCGAGGGTTAATATCTATAATTTTATGTGTTCTTTGCTTTTCTTCGATCTTTGATGGTTTGTATAACCGTTTTTAAATCCTGAATATCTTTATCAAGCTCTGTTGGTGTGGGCACGGGTGCATTCTTAGCCGATGATGGATCATGCGCTTCAACCAGATCATTACAGCGTTGGTAAAGCCTGTTAATCTCATCGCACTCGCCATCTTCAAAGCCGACAACATCTTTTAAGCTGCCAATGCTAATCCAGTCTCGGTAACGCCTGACCACACCACAAAACACCACATCTTGAATTACGCGCTCAATGGTTGCGCGCAATCTACTATAAGCACCCATCATTTCAGATGTATCAGCATCATTTGGATATTGTGGCCAAGGTTTATCTTTTAATTTACGGCATTCTTTTTCCAAAGCATCAATGCGCTCTTTATAACTGGCATGTCCCCATGGCAGTCCATCACAAACATGACCTGAATGCTGACCTCTCCATTCCAAGAAACTTACCTTATGATCTAAATCACTGGCATCAATCTCATCACGAAGCTGACCAAGAAATGAGGTGTCATGGGTAAAGACAATCACTTGGCGTTTCTTTGCTTCTTCGGCTAACCTGCGCGCAACATGTTGCCTGCGCCAATGATCAAGCGATGATACAGGATCATCAAACACTATACCGCATGAATGATTAGCCAAAGACAGCTCTGCTAAAAACGCGCCTAGTGCAATAGCGCGTTGCTCCCCTTCACTTAAAATCTCATCAAGCTTCTTACTTGTTGGCAGCTCCAATAATAACTGGTGAAAGATTTTACCTTTTACATTCTTTTCTTTAAGTTCCGTTTTGATATGTCCAACATCCAGATTGGCAAACTCTATATCCAGTGCGCTCTTTAATTCCTTTGTCACAGCGTCACTAGCAAATTCTTTTGACTTATTTGATATCGGGGTCGTTTTAAGATCATTCTTACATTTATTAAGCGCCGCGACTTTCTTCATGCGCTCTATTAAATCAAGAACACCTTGCAATGATTTCTTTAAGTTCTGCCGCGCGACCAGTTCATCATGCTCATCAGAGAGTTTCTTTTTATGCTGAGCATCAGAGGCTTTAATAAATGTTCTGGCTTCACGCAATTTATTTGCAGCTAAAACCCGAACCTGTTGGCGCGGATTATCGCTAAGCGCAGGCGCATTATCCCACTCATGCGTATCAAGCGCATCGATCATCCATTGCTTTTTAGTATTAAGACTTGTTTGAAACTCTGTTACGCTTTGAACAATAGTCTTATCAAGCAAGCTAATCTCACCGGATAAATCTTTATCCATAGCAATAGTAAGATCGGCGCTTTCTATTTTCTTGCGTATGTCGTCTAGGTTTTTTCTCTTCTCATGAGCAAGTTTAGCCACATCATCTTTTATATATTGCTCGAAACGCAATAACCGATCACCTGCCTCATCAAGCGGTGATTGGCAAAGCGGACACAAAGCATCATCAGTATGCGGAAAATCTTTTTCAGGATAAGCGATTTCAGTTGAGTATTTTCTTGCCGCTTCAAACAACGTCTTCCATAACTGTTCACCTGTTCCTGGCAATAAAGCCTCACCTGCTTGTAGCGCAAGAGCTGCATTCTTCTCGGCAAGCTCTGCTGCTACTGCTTCTTCATCTAGCGTTTTTAATCGTGATAGCGCATCGTCATTAACCCAACGCGATTGTTTTTTAATGCTTTCACCTAGATTTTTTAACCTTGAAGCTGTGCGTTTCAGCTCACCTGCCTTAGCTATAGGGTCAGCTTCGGAAAGTGCTTTATTAAGATCGATAATTCGCTTTTCTTCATCATCCGATAAAGTGCCAAGTGTCTCTATTGTTTTAGGGGGTGTTCTGGCACTTAGCTTTGATATTAATTTTCCGACTTCACTTTCACCTAAAAGATGGTTAAAAGCCATAGCGCTTGTATCAATTGAATTTACTTCTGCGCTAAGCCTGCGCGTCAATTCTGGAATAACAGTGTTAGCCAGACTTTCAACAATATCCAAACCATAAGGCAAGTAAGCCACATCCTGCTCAGCCGTCAGATATGCTCTTGCGCATCGTTGATCAAATACAGAAATCATTGATAACTCATCAGGCGCAGATTTACCCCGTTCCCAATCAAGAACATTATCAGTGCCTTGTTTGGCTATTTTGAACTTAGCGCTTGGAATTAGTTTTGCGGATGCTAAATCATTAGCATTGGTATGGACTGTTTCCAGTTGATCACGGGAGCGGCAAGCCTGCTTCATCACCCTGACATAACCTGATTTACCAGTGCCATTACCACCATAAATTACGCTCATTCCTGTATCAGAAAATGCCAAATTCTGGTTCGGGGCAATGCGGTTAACATTATTCAGCGCGCTCATTTCTTTCAGTATAATGGTCTGACCAGCTTTGATATTGGCTGGCAGGTGATTTGTAGCCAATGGATCGGGCTGTAAATTATCAGGATTGGGCAGGCCATGACCTGCCTTTAACAACGCAAAAAGTGCCGCATAATCATCTTCTGATAACCCCTCTTCGCGCTGCAATAATCTACGCGCAGCATCACTTTGCCATTGTGGAAGTGTTTGCGTCCATTTAAGGATTTTATCTAATAACGCCATATTATTTTATGCCTCACGCCAAGAATATCATTATTACCATATCTTTGAAAAACATACCTGCATCCAAGGACATTCCTTGGTTGTAATCCACTGGCGATACAGTGGTCGGAATTAAGCACCGAAATGCTTACGGCATCCAAACGGCGAACGGTTGGTCTTAATGAAATTATCGAGGGTATCCAAAGGGGGCTATGAAATGCTCTTTTGGTCATGGGGTTCTTAGGGGTAGCTTGAAAGCTCCCATAAGTGGTGATTAAACGGACATACGTTTACTGGTGCGTATCTGGCTCAATGCCATAAATGCACCACATAAGCACTTGCTAAAGAATGATAATTCGAGGCTTAGTGCGCTCTGTGAGGATAAAACGGACGGCGCAACGTCCTTTTCAAGAGAGCGGTTGGAGGACAAATATGCCAAAATTTGTAATACAACCGACATCTTGCGGTCAGGCTAAAGGCAAACCAATAGCGGAACTATCGTAATTAAGTCAATAACGGGACTAATGCGCAGAGCCTAACAAACGGTCTTCCTCTGCTCTTGATTTTTAAATCTACGCTGCAATCAAATTGTCATTGGTAACAAGTAAAGCTTCATCAGTCAGACCAATTGACCCATAAAGTCCCGCAATCAGCACAAAGCCATCCGCGCTACCATCCGTATCAACATATAGAAATGAATCCGTTCCGTTATCTGTTATTTGTACAAATTCTGTAATATCAGAAACACCATCCTGATATCCGACAAGAATATCTGAAATATCGAGCACATCATTATCAGACAAACTAAAATCATAGACTGCATCTATTGATCCTAAATCGCCGGAGAGCCAAATAAAGGTATCAGCACCAAGGCCTCCGAGAAGATGATCAACACCGCCTTCACCATAAAGGAGATCGTCACCTTCACCGCCTATAAGATAATCTGATTCCGTACCGCCATGTAAGGTGTCGTTTCCGTTTCCGCCTTCGATCCAGTCGCTACCAGAATCTCCGTATAACGTATCATCACCGGCATTAGTAGCATTCGTTGCGTTATTATCACCAAAGATGAAATCATCGCCCGCATCACCGTAAATTATATCGTTACCATCCCAGCCATACAAAGCATCCCCATCATTGCCGCCGTGAATAGTATCACCACCACCATTACCATAGACAAAATCTACACCATCACCAGCATTAATATTTTCCGTTGCGGAACTACCGTAAATAATATCTTTTTGATGATTGCCAACACTAACACCATCAATATTCGAAGGGGCGCCATCTGCAAATGTAACAACCTCAAAACTATCTATTGCTCTGTCTGGTGCATCAGTAAACACAATTTGTTCAACACGACCAGTACTACTAGATTCATCGAAGTAATTTGTTACTGTAATTGTACCAACATCCGATTCATCACTTGCTACTGATAAATCAACGCGAATTTGTAAGTCATCGGCATTCGCCATATAGCGCACAAGTTTCACACGATCAGGATCGGCAGCAGATGGAGATGGAATATTAAGATGAATAGTGTCCAAACCACCACTTTCTGAAATCACATCATTGCCAGATGTATAGTAGTAATTGTCATCTCCTAGACCGCCCTTTAGAATGTCATTTCCTGCACCACCAGTAAGTGTGTCATTTCCTGATCCGCCTTCTAAAACATTATCGCCAGCATCCCCTGTGAGCGTATCATCGAAATCAGAGCCAGTGATATTTTCAATTGATACAAAAATATCTCCTTGTGCAAATCCACCAGAGGCAGTGTTTGCGGCAAGGTCAACAGCAACAGCTGCTGTCGATGAACTGTAATCCACTGCATCAGTAATTGCCGTAGTGCCTGTATGAGTTTCAGCCACTAACTCTGCTTGTGTGACTGCGACATACCAACTGGTGTAATTAATCAGATCCAATACAACATCATCACTCGTATCTGTTGTACCACCAGTAAGAAGAAGGTTTTCAATTTTCTTGTCGTTCGATGTGCCAAGTTGATCTTTAAGAATTAACGTCGTACCAAATATCATATCAAGATGAAGATCATTTCCTACTTCAGTAATAACCAATAATTCGGTTAGTTGATCTTCTAATGCACCAAATTCAATGAAATCATTGCCTAAAGTATCTGAAATAGTATTTGTGCCATGACCAACGAAACCAACACCCGGAACAAATGAAAATGATAGTAAGTAAGTATCATCTCCATCTCCGCCATTAATGCTGTCATTTCCCAACCCCGGATCAAAACGATTATTACCAGCATCTCCAGTAATGTTATCGTCATAACTTGAACCCTGAACATTTTCAAAATTATTAATTGTTATTGATCCAAATTCGCTATCAATTCGGTTCTGACTCAAATCTATATAAACAGTTTGGGAATAGATTGTTGTAGCGTCTGTTCCCAATGGATTAAGAGAAATCGTATCAACATCATCTCCACCATCTAGCAGAGGCGCTCCAAAACCTAAGCTGGCATAGATAGTGTCATTGCCAGATTCTCCGAAAGCCGTATCAAAATCTTTAAGTGCGAATATTTTGTCATCTCCAACGCCACCATATAGGGTATCATTACCTAAACCGCCATATATGGTATCAACACCACCTTCACCATAAACGATATCATTGCCATCATTAAATTGAAGTTCCTCATCAAACGCACTGCCATAGAAAATATCATCGTGGTATATCAACTGGGAATCTTCATTAAAATCTTGGGCAGAAGTGCTTTGTCTTTCATCAGATGTTATGATGAACTCAGATAATAGCTTGGTTTGATTTGTATCTGATAAAACAATGAGAGGTGCGCCAACCATATCGTCATAGCTATCAATAAGAACTCTATTACCACCATAATTTAAAAAGAATAAATTACTTGAACCCGCTTTAAACTCTCTAGTAAACGATAAGTTATCAAAATCGTTTTCCCCTGAAATCTCAAGTCTAAGACCCGTTAACGTACTTCCTGCATTTTCAAGAATAATGGTATTTGATCCTGCGCCCAATCGAACAGTATCACTTGTATCAACGTAGTAAGTATCATCACCATCTGAGTCATTAAAGGTATCGGCTTCTAAATTAGCATATATGATGTCATCACCATATATGATGTCATCACCACCACCATCATAAATTATATCATTACCACTACCACCATATATAATATCATTTCCAGATGCGCCATAAATCACGTCATTACCAGTTAAACCGTTTATAGTAGAGCCAGTGTCAAGCGCATACATCTCATCATCTTCAGAATACCCAAGCAAATCACCATCAGCACTTCCACGAATTATGGGATCAAGTTCGGCAAGTGTTTTTATTATGGGTGTGTTTTCTAAAAATTGTACGACATAGTGCGTACTCTGGGCACCGAGTGCATCTTCAATGACAATCTCATTATTGCCAGAAAACAAAGTCATCACATTATTCTCGTAAACAAGCTGCACATCATTTGGGTTGAATACATCTTTAAGTAAAATAGTATCTTGCAGCGCGTCTAGCTCTCCAGAAAGTAAGATGCGGCTTGGATCATTAGTAAGATCAGTACCAAGTTCAAACCTATAAACATTGGCACCCGACCCTGAATTAACAACATCGTCTGCCAAAGAAGCAACGTAAACATTATCTTCACTGCCACCAGTGTAGGTTTGCGCAATTGTTAAATCACCTGAGTTGTTCGTAGGCGCTCTGTAATATTCAATTGCACTATTATTAAGAACAGAGGAAACACTTTGTACTGTTCCGCCAGTGCTCGTAAAATCAAAATTCTCCAGAGCATTTCCGCCAAAATAATTTTGCACGATAACGCTCCCGCCACTGGCATTTGTAATGACCAAAGATTGGTTAGCTGCCTTGGCAAATGATAGATCGGCAAGTGTTGCGCCACCATAATACAGGGTACTGCTATTTCCCTCGTCAAATATTACATCGATATCAGTACTATTACTTGCAACATATACAGCGTTGCTGCCAGTTGCAGATAAATAGTCATTACCTGAACCACCATCCAATGTCACAGCACCATCACCATAAAGCTGGTCTTCGCCATCTTCTCCATAAAGATAGTCACCGCTTAAACCATATAAATAATCAAAGCCAATTCCTCCAAATAAACTTTCACCTGCACCCGAACCTAATAAAATATCGCGATCATCAGATGGTAACGGAGAAAAACTTAGGTCAAGCCCCGCAACTTGAAAAACAGAACCATCAACATATTCAACTGTTTCAATTTCACTGGCATCAGTTATTTCAAGAAGACTGCTAATAGATATACTTTCAATCACATCATTGCTGCGGATGAAATCTGTTGGGTCAAATGAGTATGATTCCGAAAATGAAACCCTATCTGCTGCGCCACTACTATCGGAAATTGTGTCAAAGCCTGCATCTCCGCCAATATGATAAGTATCACTACCATCACCACCATCAAGAGTATTATCTCCACTACCGCCATTCAAATAATCGTTACCATCACCAGTAGAAATAACATCATCACTTGCGTTACCAAAAATCCAGTCTGCCCCTGCTCCTGTTGCTATAGTATCAGCCCCAAAAGTACCGTGAATTTCTTCAATTCCTACAAGAATAAATCTTCCGCCAGAGCGCTCTGTACCAACTCCAGAACTATTAATGTCTATTCCTGTGGTATTCAAAGAAAGCGGGCCAACTTCTCCTGTTTGCAATAAAGTATAATGAGAGAAATCTACAACATCTCTTCCATTAACAGTTGCAAGACCTTCCGTGAAATTAACGTTAGAAGCACCATCATAATAGGCATCGACAACACCCTCTTTTGCAATAAATGCGTCATTATTGCTTGTGCCTGTAAAGCCCTCTATATCTGATATTCTGTCTTCTTCCCATCCTGTTGCACTAGAAACCGCGCGCGTTACTACACCTGCATTTGCATCAACAATTACCCGCGTTGTGCTATATGAATAATCGAGCAAATCAATATCTCCACCACCCTCATACGTCTGGAAGCCTGCACTATCTTCAAACACATCTGCATAATCACTGCCGATGAAGTGCGAAAAGTTTTCTATATTTGTAATTGAAAACGTACCCGATGTAGAGACGTTCTTCATATTGAGGTCAACTGTAATTCCCGATGAAAACCCAGAAAAGTCGAGCTTATTATCATCACCGCCACCAGCATCTATAAGTTCAATGTTTGTGGCATCCGCCGTAACCTTAACCCAATCATTTGAATTCCCAAGAGAGTAGCGATCAATCGAGTAGAGTTCATCGGCGAAACCAACTTGCTCGCCACTTTGATCCATTTGATAAGCAATGGTTTGTAAAAGAGTAGAATTAGTTGCTGCGTAATCATTGCTACCTAGTTGTAGCCCAACCGCAAAACCGACATTACTGTAATCCAATGTATCCGAACCATCATTAGCAATATCTCCAGTACTTGCCCCACCATCATAAACATCTCCATCAAACCCAAACGTGCTTGTGCTACCACGAAGCGTATCATTACCATAACCACCAAATAGTAGATCAATACCCAAACCACCTTCTAGAGTGTCATTACCATTTTCACCGTCTAAAATATTATTTGCATCATCACCTGACAAGTTATCTCCATATCGGCTACCAGTAACGTTTTCTACATTTTGAATTATATCAATAAGGACTCCGGAACCTGATCCTGCAACTAAGTCAGATCCAGTAATTAGAGCTTTTTCGTCTAAGAGATTTACAGTTATACCAAAAGGATTTGTAATAGCAGAATAATTTATTAAATCAGTGCCAGCAGTCCCATTAAAATCTCTGCCTATAATCTCACGAATATTAAAACTATCCTCATATTGAGTGCCTATAAACTGATCAGCATTATACGTACTGAAAATACTGCCCGTAGATTCTTCAATTAATAAAGAGGTTACAATAGTGGTTTTAGATAAACTCTGTATAGACTGAAGCTCTTGAGCTGTTGCATCTGTAAACTTAACTCCACTAAGGAAATTCTCATAACTTATAGCACCTCCTGTTTGAAAATTAAATCCTACACGTTCAATTGAATACAACGTGTCTTGATACACACCATTTTCATTGTCAAATGCGATTCTATAATCAGTAAAGTTTTTAACAAGGATAGAGTTTTGATTGTTATATTCCACAGAATCAAAGCCATCTGAAATATCTGCTCTAACTTTATTATTAAAATCCCCTCCATAAAATGTATCCGCCCCCCCATTCTTATCTCTAAATGTGTCAGAACCTAAGAAGCCTTGCAAGATATCGCCACCTTGACCACTTAAAATGATAGGACTGCCAGGAAAGGTATCAACAGAAATACGATTAGCGTTACTTAAATTAATATCATTATTAGGATCGGAATCCCAGCTATTATCCCCCCCTTCAATTGGACTTTGTTCACCTATGTCTATTCCTATTTTTGAAAGAGTGGACACCACTAACGTGTTAGAGTTAGATATATTAGGAACATTAAAAACCTCATAAGGAAATTGAGCATTAGTAATTTGAGTTGCAAATACTTCCATTTCAAGCCATACATCTTCGACACTGGTTGTATCAAAAATAGCGAATGCTTCACTTAAATTCAAGGTAGTAAAATTACGATCAGAAATAGTATCAATAGACCCATCACTATTTTGAAACTTATCTTCTGATAAGGATATTAACTCACCGACTTCTACCGTTATGGGACCGAAAGGCGGCAAATCATTTACAGGCCCGCCACGAATTATTTCTTCATCTCCATCAATAATGTTATTGGGATCGTAAACAAGATACATATGCTCATAACCTAAAAACACAGGCTTACTTGCAATATAAATTTTTGCCATTATAAAACTCCTTAAAATCAGTATGTATTTTTAATAATAAAATTGATAAACAAAAACAAAGGGTAATAAGTAACTCCTGAAGCAAACAAACAAAATATAGGCACTCCGAAGAAACCAAAATATTTTACTTTTTCCTTAATACCGCCTGAAAAGGCTTCAACAAATAGGTAAATAATAATCCAGACAGGCAACTGTAATAGAGAAAGTGGATAAATGTACGTATTTACAAGAGCGTTATCTGATTTAAAATACTCAAATAGAATAAAAAAGGATGACAGCCATAACACAATAAAAGTTAATAACCTTATACACAAAAGTATAAGATCATATATTGTAATTTGAGTAGTAGTATTCGTCATCAATCCACCTCTATTTCTTTACTTGCACCTATACTTTTGCTTAGCACAGCTATAAGAATTAATACAGGTAATACTTTTACAAAAGTATTTACATCAATAAAAATTTCAACAGATCAATGTCGATAGTGTTGATAATTTTTTTATAGTGCTCATTAACCAAATATTAAATATATAGGGGGTCTAATAAAGATAGAGCTAGCCGTCTGCCATAGGCAGATCAGATCTTGAGCACTGGCTACGCTTAATCATTTATATGGGTGAATTTATATTAGGCAAGTAATAGTGCTGCCTAAACAGAAAGGTCGTACCCAATGAAAAAAATATTGTTCAGAGGTTTAAGCCTCAAAGAAAAGTTTGAAGCAGAAGTTACTGCTTCGCTCATGATAAAATCCAATGCACTAATACCTATGAAACTCGTTGTACGGCTTTGTGGCATTTCCAGACAAGAAATTGATCGCCGTATCAAACACGGTACATTTCCTAAATCAAGGAAACTATCACTCCATAGAAAATCAACACGTAAGGCGTTCTACCTCAAAGATATACATGAGTGGATCAAAAGCCCTCATACATACTTGCAGCCTGATTATTATGAATAATTATCCACAGAAATTTAAAACACTAATTAGCGGCATGGTGCCGTTATTTTTTTGAGTAGCCCAGTGAGTAGCCCAGAGGTTTCTGACCTTTTTTCATATTTTAAATAAACCTGATAAAGCATTGTAGTAATTAAGAGAATAATGGTGATCGCGCCGAGATTCGAACTCGGGACCTACTGATTAAAAGTCAGTTGCTTTAACGTAATTTTAACTGCTGTAACATAGACTGAGTAATGGTTATAAGTTATTAATTTGATTTAATTATAAAGTTTTATTCCACCTCAAGATATAACATCATGTAACCATTGCTCACCAATGCTTATAAAGATTTGTTCTTGCCCATATCTTCTTATTCTGCTCATTTAGTAAACACATTTTGAGTAGCCCAGTGAGTAGCCCAGTGGTTTACGTAATAATTAGAAAGCACATGGATGTCAAACACAATAAAGTTTATTGACACTGTAATACGCAACATCAAACCGATTAAAACCAGACAAATTTTTTGGTGTTATGGATGCCCTGGATTTGGATTGCGAGTAACGCCCTCTGGTGTAAAAACATTTATCTTTAAATATATGACTAATTCAAATTCGGACAAGCGAATAAGTCGATGGCTTACTATTGGTCAGTATCCAGAATGGAGTATACACCGCGCCCGCAGAGAATATGATCGACTTTATGAGCAAGTCCATGATTATGGCCGTGACCTTGTGGCAGAGAAAAAAGCCGAAGAAGAGAAACAAAAGTCCACATACACAGTATCAGCGTTTATTGATGTTTATATCGAATACGCAATTTTAAAAGGCAAATCATCCATTAAAGAAGAAGTGCGCGTCTTTAATCTCGATGTAATCCCTATCATGGGAAATAAAACCCTTAATGAAGTTACATCTGATGATATTGATAAAATGCAATCACGTATTTTAAAACGCGCTAAAAAAACAGCAAGTGCCTCCCGCAGTGGAAAGGTTGCTGTTAAAAATAGCCTCGCCTACACAAGACAACTTTTCAATCTGGCGAAGAAAAAAAGGCTACTTGAAAATAATCCAGTCATGGAGATTGAATCATTAGGTGCATCAGGATCAAGAAGTCGCATTTTGAGCTTTGAAGAGATTTGGAAATTCTGGAATAAATTTGAAATGCTAAATGTTCCTCCTGTTACCGCCAAAGCACTAAAATTTGCACTAGTAACAATGCAGCGTAGTGTAGAAGTTCGCAATATGCGCCATGGTGCATTTAAGCCAGATGAAAATGTCTGGCAAATGGAAATGCATGAAACGAAAAACAAAACCATGCATCGCGTTCCATTGAACCGTTATGCTCTGGAACTAATAGAAGAAGTTGTGCCTTACACCAATGCATCGCCGTATATCTTTGGAGCAACACGCGCCATGTCACCACCTAAAAAACCTAACCCAGATTTAATACCATTAGGGATCACAGCCATGCCACAAACCATTCGTAAAAACCGTAAAGCCCTAGATATTGCAGATTTTTGTCCTCATGACTTGCGCCGCACAGGTGCAACATGGATTACCGCCGTGGGCTTGCCAAAACTTTATGCGCGCCTCATACTCAACCACAGCGATGGTGAAAAAGATGTTACGGGCGAAGTTTACATTCAATACTCTTATGACTTCGAAAAACGCCGTGCTGCGCAAGTATGGGAATTTATACTGAATCAGATTGTGACATGCGAGACACCGAAAGATATCCCTACTCTTAAAGAGTTAAGAACAAGAGTACAAAATTCTGGATTATTATAATTGACCATTAAAATTGCTGTTAAGCTGTATCATGACTGCCTAGGAAAACTATTCTGGGGACGGCAGTTCATAACTATTTCTTAACTGAAAGCGGCAGTGAATCAAACAATTTCATAACGGCTTTATCTATATCCTGCTTTGGTATGGATGGGTAATCATCCCAGTATGGGCTTGGTTTTGAGTTACCGCTATTCCTTGGGTGTTTTAGAAGATACCAGCGCAGATCCCTGTATATAATATCATTGGACAGTTTTTTCTTTCTATCATAAAAAAGAAGATGCCAAACATAGTCGGGAATTTTGAATGTCCCCTCTTCCGTTGCTCTCCACAGATCACGAAAATAATCACTCGCGGGGATTTCATAGTATTCGCTTTTAGAGTATTCACTTGCACTCATTTCTTCTATCGGGTTTGATGGTCGCAATTCCATCCAAGGCGGGAACTTTTTATTCTCCCTAATTAAAACACCATGGAATTTGGCTGAGAAATTCGTTGCCAGATAAGTAAAGAATGCAATTTCAGGCTTTGTGTAATTAAAATCAGCATAGGTTCTAATAATAAGCTCTGCGCCAATTCTATCCGCCCCGCTACTTCGCCCCTGCCGTCTTTTATTCACAAGGCTTATGAAGCTTTCCTTTTTCATAGGAAGTCCAAAGCCAAAGAATATACCCGCACTGTTAAATAAATGCGGATAGTAAGTAGAAGCGTAAAACAAAGCCTCTCTAAACTGCGCATAGTATTTTTTAACGCTCGTAAGACTTATGCCTGTTTTATGGGCGGCCTCTTTTGCGGAAAGGTCATTCGCAAAACAACGCAATAACTTTTCTAACTTGTACTGCGATAATTTGGTGCCATACCACAGCTTGTTTTTGAAGTTTTTTTTCTGCTTTGCGTCCATATATTTCCTAAATATTCATGAGCTTATAGCAATCAACCATGCAGCTTAGCAGCACTATTCTTGACCAGCTCTTTTGACGGTAAGTAAAACTGGCTGCTAGCCTTACATCAAGCTTTGCGCAAAGCCTCCCAAGACAGATAGTTCGATAACGCCCCTGCCTCGCAGGGGAAGGAGGCTTGAATGAGTAATGATACAGATAATTTTGAAAGCTGGCAGCCACCAAAGGGCGGAAACAGCTCTAGCCCATTGGAGCCTAGCGATAAGCTATGGCTGTTTGGCAAGTTATTCCTGATATTTACAGCAGAAAGCGGGAACTGGCTGCTTCATACCAGTAACTACGCTCTGGTAAATACAGTTGGCGCAGATTTGTTTGTAGTGGACGTATTGGGCTTGCCTGATATAGCTCTGCTTTCCAACATCTCGGTCGGGATGCTGATTAATTCGATGTTAGGGCTAGCCGCCGTTGCCACGCCCGTCTTCTTATTCTCTCAACTCTTGCAGCGCCACACGGAAATATTTGCTGATAGCAAAGCATTCTTTAGTAACGGTCTTCACATCGTTATTACAGGGCTGCTTGCTCTTCTGTATTGCTTTGTAATCGCAACAGAGTTTGCTGCGCTTTATATGCGCATTGCAGAAGAAAGCGCGCCCTCACCTATTGCTGCATTTGCGGGAAGTGAATCCAGCTTTTATCCCATGCTGATTATGAGCATTGCACTGATTATTACCAACGCGGCAATGGGTTTAGCCACCGCGCATATCTTGCACTCAACCAAACGCGCACTTAAAGGAGAATAATCATGAACAAGATAATCATCTTAATTATTTTTATGGCCTTTACGCCATGCGCTCACGCCAAAGGCACGAACATAACAATCCAGATCATTATGGATGATAGCGGTGTGTTGATAAATCCAAGCGAAGCTGATCAATATAAGATGCAATTTCTTCTACATATAAAGCGCTTAGTGCGTAAACGTAAATTCTCTACTGCTCATATTGATGTTATTAGCTCTTCCATTGGTCGCACGGTTTGGAGCGGAACGCCTAGTGATTTAAAACGCAAAGCTGCACGCGCTCTTGCGCTTGTAAACGCAGTTAAGTCTATTCCACAAAACTGCAATAACCTATCAGGCGCATTTAATGAATTAGCCAGCAATCTACGCGCGCTTAAACGCCAAGGATATAGAGCTGCGCATGTGATTGTGTTTTCTTCTCTTATTCATACGCCGCGCCCTTGCACTAAGACAACTAAGATCACTTTGCCGCAATTACCGCCTGTAAAAGGAAATATCAACAAAGCACTCACTTCTTTTAAAGGCATACGCTCAATAGATTTTTACTGGGTATCACCGCATCAAATGCTTGGCTGGGAAGAGTTCTTAAGCCCAACATTGCTATGGGCAGATCAACATGACACCAGATTTAATCTTAGAGATATCGAACGCTCTAAATTCTCACTACAACGCGCCCTAAAACTGGAGGCACCAAAATGAACATTCGATTGAATGTATTTATTTTTTTTACCCTGCTCTCTAATTCGGCTTTTGCGATTGAGGTTATAGAGCCGCAAGAATTGCAAACATCACTTTTTAAAATTAGTGATCCTGATCGTTTTATTCGAACATTGGGCAAGGTGAGTTTTGCTATTGATCTCTCTGCTTCGCATGATGATTTGCTGGCGCTTAAAGTAAGGCGTTCTTCTTTAACGCTTAAAGATGGGCGCGGCTTTAAATCTTTTGGTGTTCATAAGGAGGCAGGTCTTATCATTATTGCTGGGGCAGATGTATCTCATATCAGCATTGCCAGTGTTAAGGGCAGCAATGCATCAGTGCTATTTTATGGAGCAAATAATCAAATCATCGCGCCACACCCAAATGACATTGCTGTCTTTGATATGGATTTTAAACCTGTTGATTTTAGCTATACGCCGTTAAAAACACCTTCCTCACTCACCATTCCAATTACCATCGCCCTTGATACAAGTGGATCAATGGCTGGGCATATGGATAAAGTTATCAAGGCAACCAAGACGTTTATGAAGAGCCTGCCTGATTTTATGCGCTGTAATCTGATCGCCTTTAATAATGATATTAAATATCTAAGTCCGCGTGATATTCATGCGCAAAGAAGTTGCAGCGCATCAACCTATCTTTTAAACGCGCCATTAAAAGCAGAAGGTGCAACATCTTTATACAAAGCCATTGATGCTGGGTTTTCTTCGCATCCGGTTTTATCAAAAGATGCCTTTCCAAATATCGTTATTGTAATTACGGACGGTAAAAATACGGTTGATTACAAATGGGATCTTAATTGGCTGGGGATTAGGAAAAGGATTAGCCATACAAAACTCTTTGTGTTTTGGGCAGGAAACTATACCAAAGGCTATATGCAAGGCTTGGCTGATCTGGAATTTGTATCAACTAAAAATTTAGATAATGAGTTGGAGCAATTCTTCACTTCTCTTGGCGTGTCGTTATCAGGTCTGCAAACAGTGCAGATCAGGAAATAACAAATGCTCGCCGCCCTCTTTGGTCTACTGCTTCCACTAGCCATGCTTGTTGCAGGCTGGTGGTTGGCTAGCTTTAATGGCTGGCTTGGCTGGGGCGTGGCGGTCATGATTATTGGGCTGTTAGCTTTTATCAAAAGAATGTTTAATCTCCTTCATCATGCCTTTGAATCCGCGCATCAGATTAACATGCTGCATGAAAGCCGCATCATCTCAAATGATTATGGTCATGCAAGATTAGCGAGCACTGAAGATAGCTTCGTTAAGAATTTAACCAATGGCTTTTACATTGGCTCGCTTTCTCATCAGCCATTATTTTATGACCCGTTCAAGTCAGGCAATGGGCATATGCTTACCTACGCCCCATCGCGCACAGGTAAAACAATCTCGGTCATCGTGCCAGCTCTAATGCATTGGTTTGAAGGCTCGATCTTTGTGACCGATGTTAAGGGCGAGTTAGCCGCTATTACGGCGATCTACAGACAATCACGCGGGCAAAATGTTTTGATCTTTAATCCGTTTGATGTGCTTGGCATAAAGGGACATAACTTTAATCCACTTCGCATCCTAGTTGATGATGTCATGAATAATAAGGGTAAGGACTTGCCTGATCTTGCGCGCTCCATTGCCTTTCAGCTTATTGCAGAAAAACCTAATGATATGGGTGATGGTGTTTTCTTTCGCAATGGCGCGCGGCGTTTACTTATCACCTTCCTGCTTTATATGCCGCTTTTCATGCCAAGTGAATGCAACCTTCCAAATTTACGTAAACTCATCTGGTCAAGCGCGGAAGCGAAAAAACAAATAGCTTTTGAGATGCAAAATAGTGATTGGCTCAATGGCCTGCTTCATGATTACGGCAATGCTCTAGCTGAAATGCTAAGGGATGAATATATAAAAACCTTTGGCGCGTTTCGTGATAATGCTATGAACGCTTTAGAAATTTATGATGCGCATTCGCCGATGGGAAGCGCAATGAGTAGTTCTGATTTTAAGCTTTGTGACGCGCTTGATGGCAAGACCAGTCTTTATATAATCTTACCCGAAGCTAAGCTTGAAACCCATGGAAGCGTTATCGGTTTAATTGCAACATTACTCTTGGAAGAAATTGCCAGAGCAGCAAAGCCTGCCCCTATGATGATGCTTTTAGAAGAGATGGGTAATATAGGAAAGCTGCCTAATTTATCTAAATCTCTGTCTTTATTGCCCGGAAAGAACGTTCGTCTATGGATGGTGTTTCAATCACGCCGCCAGCCCATAGATATCTATGGAACCCAAATGGCGGGGTTAATAGAAGAGCAATCAAGCTTGATCCAAGCATGGAGCATAAGGGGCGAAGAGATGCGTAAAGCATGGAGTGCGCGCACGGGTAATAAAACTAAAAAAGCGCGTTCATATGCGCGTGATCAATCTAATCCGCAATCGCCTTGGCGCTTATCTATTAATGAAAGAGCGGCTGCGGTAATAACGCCCGATGAGATTGGGCGCATGGATTTAAGTCAGCAACTTATTGCCATTGATGGGCAAATGGTAATTAAAGCAAGCCGCCTTGCCTACTTTCAAATCCAGCCATGGAGATCAAAAGCAAATAAATCGCCCTATCACGGAAATTTTTATCCTAAAGATAAGCCCGTGCGTCATATCCTTAAGGGGCGTTCATGAGCAACGTGAACGTTCAGTATATTTCCAATAAAGCTTGGAATGCGGCTGTCACCATTGCCTTTAGTGAATCTTCTTTACTATTCATTAAACAATTTGCGCCTATGATTAATCGTCGGGGGACATATCATTTGATTGATTTGTTCCCCTTTTTTTGTTTGTCGTATGAATTGGCAAATATCAATATCACCCATATTACCTTTGCCAATGCCCCCCGCATCATGCGGCTAAACCCTCAAGGGCGAGATGTGTATCTCCGTCTTGCTCTTGGTCGGGGGTTTTAGATGAGTAAAAATTCTAAACATAACAGGCAATCCGAGTTGAACACTGAGATCAATCGGAGTCATAATTCAGACTTAGATCTTATTGCATTCGTAGAGTTTTTAGCCCGCCAAGCAGCGGAAGAAGATTTTAAAGCTCTGCGCGATTTGCCCAATCAAAAATTTAAAGGTGAAGAACATGAGTAAACGCGCTTGCATCTATGCCAGATACAGCTCCGATCTTCAAAGCGAAAGCTCTATTGAAGATCAAATCCGTCTTTGCTCCGAGCGCGCAAAAAGCGAGGGCTGGGAATTAGGAAATAACTATAGCGATGCTGCCATATCTGGTGCGTCACTACTGCGCTCAGGTATTCAAAGTCTTATGCAAGCAGCAATGAATGGCGAGTTTGATATTTTGATAACAGAAGCCCTTGATAGATTAAGCCGTGATCAAGAAGACATTGCGGGCATTTATAAACGCATGGAGTTTGCAGGCGTTAAAATCTTTACGCTGAGCGAGGGCGAGATTTCATCTTTGCATATCGGTCTTAAAGGCACGATGAATGCGATGTTCTTAAAAGACTTGGCTGATAAAACAAGGCGCGGACTTAGAGGGCGCGTTGAAAAAGGTAAATCAGGCGGCGGAATTTCTTACGGCTATAACGTTGTAAAACATTTTGATGCTGCGGGTGAAGCCATAAAGGGTGATCGTGAGATTAACGAAGAACAAGCCGTTATCATTCGGCGCATCTTTGAGGATTACGCCTATAAAAACAAATCTCCAAAAGCCATTGCCGCTCAGCTAAACGAAGAAAACATCCCTGCTCCCTCAGGCAAAGCATGGGGGCAATCCACCATTAATGGCAATCGCAGGCGCGGAACGGGCATCCTTAATAACCATTTATATATTGGGGAATTAATCTGGAACCGCCAGCATTTCATCAAAGATCCAAATACGGGTAAACGCGTCACCCGCCTAAATGATGAGGCAGATTGGGTGCGCCAAAGCAAGCCAGAGCTTCGCATTGTCTCCCAAGACTTATGGGATGCCGCCAAGGCGCGGCAAAAAACGCTCGATACCACCCTTCAAGGTCTGCACCGTAATAACCGCCCCAATTATTTGCTATCAGGCTTGCTCAAATGCGGGGCATGTGGCGGTGGATATTCCAAGATCAATTCCGAGCGTTATGGTTGCTCGCAGAGCAGGAACAAGGGCGCGAGCGTTTGCTCCAATAAGAAAACAATCAAGCGTGAGAAGATCGAGGCGCTTGTGCTAGGTGCGCTTCAAACCCATTTGATGCGTGATGATCTGGTGAAGGTGTTTTGCGATCAATACACCAAGCATTTTAATAAGCTCCAAAGCCAGAAAGATCAGGCTTTGAAGGGCTATAAATCCGAGTCTGCCAAGCTTATGGGTGAGCGCGCAAATATCATCAAAGCCATCAAGGATGGAATGCCCGCCGAGTTGCTCAAAGATGATCTTTTAAAGGTAACAGGTCGATTAGAAGAGCTGGATGCCCTCTTGAAAGCCAAACCAAAAGCCGAGCCATTGCTTCACCCTACAATGAGTAAGCGTTATCACAAGGCTATTAGCGCATTAACGAAAACACTCAATCAGGAGGATATTCGCGGGCAAGCTCATCTGCATCTCAGAAGCTTAATCAAGAAGATCACCCTAACACCAGTGACAGGCCAAGAAGAGCTATCCATCGATCTCTACGGCTCTTTGGCAGGAATTCTATCAATGTCCAAAGAAGGAAATTCTATGAATAACTCAAGCTTAAAAGAAGAACGGCTCGCAGGATTAGTTGCCAATGACAATTATTCCTGCAAGCCGTCTGTAGAATTGGTAGCGGGGGCAGGATTCGAACCTACGACCTTCGGGTTATGAGCCCGACGAGCTGCCAGACTGCTCCACCCCGCATCAGTGGTCGGCACTATACATAACTCAAATAATAACTACAACAAAATGC
>Ga0316207_10001391_pt1 | contig 30115 bp, 17 predicted proteins | sample 6weekpyrite_MG_FD_204943 | JGI IMG/M metagenome (GOLD analysis project Ga0316207, IMG submission 204943) | Microbial mat bacterial communities from mineral coupon in-situ incubated in ocean water Damariscotta River, Maine, United States -... | ecosystem: Environmental > Aquatic > Marine >...
CGAATGCAGCTCAGGGCGGTTTGGTATCATCACCTAATTGACGACACCGAGGGGCCTACCCTCATCACTAATACAACATGGTGTTACAGCTTCCAGCTGTTCTACCTTCTTGGCACACCGACAGTTATCCTGTCACACGGGGTTCCAATGCAGGACTAGATAAATCCTCAGAAAAAAAACATCGTATGCTAAATTCTTTGTTACGAGGTTTTAGCGAACTTTACGGGGGCTCTCGTTCTGAGGCTTTACATTATATTGATAAAACATTAGAAAATATCGAACAAAATGATATAGTAAACCTTGCCTATTGTTATTTAAACGCTTCGGTAGCAAACTTAGCACTAGGAAATATGAATGAAACTGAAGCCTTAGTGATGCGTTCAGTAAACCACAGCAACACCCATCAAATTAACCTCACGTTGCTTCCTTCTGTTGCGGCACTCATTAAGTATTATTATTTAAATAGTGATTTCAAAAGAGCTCAGCAGGTTGTGGACGAATGGCTACCTCGCCTAGAAGAAACATCATCTCATGATGCGAGAATATGCAGAACTTATTACATGTATGGCAATTTATGCAGAGAACGCGGAGAATTAGATAAAAGCATGGAGATGTATAAGAAGGGATTGAAAGTTTCGGAATTTGATGCCTCACAAACAGCTCAAGCTTATGGACTTTGCATGTTAGGTTATCAACTCTGTAAAGAAGGAAAAAATGAAGAAGAAGCTAAATTAAATGATATTTTCAAAACCCTAACAAAATGTCCACCACTTATTCCAGTATCCGACCCTCTAAGCATATATCGAGCAAAATGGTTATTGGCTCGTGGCGAAGACGAAGCGTTTTTTCAATGGGCTCAGAATCAAAACTATGATTTGGATAATCAATACGATCCTTTCTTTGAAAAAGGCTATTTACTTTATGCACATTATTTATATTCCAAGGCAAGCTATTCCGAAAGTCTTAAAATACTAACGAAAATTATTTTAGAAACAGAAAAAAGCCAACGATCCTATCATCTTGTTGAAGCCTTTTGCCTACAAGCCTTAAACCGCCAGGCCATGGGTGATAAATCCAGATCATTGGAAACGCTTTCCCAGGTTTTCACCCTTATTAGCGACAATGAATATTGTTATACGTTTGTTGATTTAGGCCAACCGATGCTGAAACTTCTTAACAAGCTATCTGAGACAGATCCCTTCAAGCAACAGTCGGCCAAACAGCGATTAACCAACATTGTCGCTGCGTTTCCAACAACAGAATCACAAACTAAAGCCAAAACGAATTTGGGTCTTGATCCTTTGAGTAAAAAAGAAAAACAAACCCTGGAACTACTCTGTGCGGGTTTATCCAATCAAGAAATCGCCGGACAATCATTTGTTTCGCCGAATACGGTAAAAACCCACATTAAAAATATTTACACCAAGCTTAGAGTTAATAATCGTAGTCAGGCAATTAATAAAGCCAGGGAATGTGAGCTAATATAAACGAACTGACAATTATTTAATTTAGGGTCAGAATATAATATTCTCTAATATTAGAACTAATTTTCCTGAGATCCTAATAGTCTGTAAAAAATAGGAATTATTGAGGACATGTATTATCAAATGGCAACAAAAAAAATATTTCTGCTGTACATACTTTATATTGTGACTGCATGTGGTGTGACATCGGGCCTAAATATTTTTCATACAAAATATGTTTTAAATATCGAACATGCTAGCCAGTATTTCCTGGTGCCAATTATTGCTGGAGTAATATTTGGCGGTATGCTCGCCAGGGTCAGGATCGCATCTCCAATCATATTACAACCTAACGATTATGTAGTTTTTTTAAAATACATAATATTCTCCTGTTTTGTTACATCCTCGTTAAATGTTGCCCATACTGAGTTAGTTTTGCATACCCAGCTCCGCAGCCAAATGTTTATCGCGCCACTGATAGCGGGATTATTTTTTGGTTACCTGCTTGCGCGAATTAAAATACTAAATGCCCGTCTTTCGGTACTGGTGACGACAGACTTCCTGACGGGGGCTCACAACCGCATGCACTTTGATGAAATTCTGGAAAAGGAAGTTATCCGGACAACACGTTATGGTGGACTTTTTTCTATTATATTTTTTGACGTAGACAATTTCAAAACCATTAATGACAAGTACGGCCACCAGGTGGGCGATAAAGCGCTTATAAATCTAGTTGAAATTATTAATACCTGTGTTCCCCACTCAAATACCATCGCTCGCTATGGAGGTGAGGAATTTATCATTCTCTCACCTGAGACTGATGCGGAAGGCGCAAAAAATCTTGCCGAACAGCTGCGTATTAAAATTGAAAATACACAGCAAGAAACTATCGGTTCTCTTACTTGTAGTTTTGGCGTTGCTACGTTTGAAAATGGGATTGACACGAGTGACTCGATTTTGAAATCGGCTGACAAGGCTTTATACGCAGCAAAATCTGGCGGGAAAAATCGAGTTGTTTTCAATACCCGCAGTCAGTTGATAGACCGCGCCAACTCAGAATGTTACACCGAGTGTTTCCACTGATGAAGTGAGAGTCGTTGAATCGCCATCGGCTTGTTGAGTAGAAGTAAAGGTGGCATATATCTATTATTATGCATTAATCGAAACATACAAACCCCTCTTTTCTTTTTAGTGGATTCTATTTTCGAATCTTGAATCGACCAGTCACAAAGCATACTAGAGCGTCCTGCCTGCAAACAAGATGGGCGAAGTAACATTGTTATCAAGAATACGTGACTAACCGCACAAAGCGGACGTCCATATCAATTGCGTATATTAGAAAAAACTGTGCTCTGACCCCAGCTTTGCTTACCCGACTGTTTCACTCTAACAATCATGAAGAGCAACTCATGTGTGACACCCCCGCTAGCTCGTTGAATTCAGACGGTTTCACTCTATAGTATTTCTCTTCCACCTCTTTTGACTGCTCGGCATAAGGTTGAGTCATTACTTCCTGCAGTTCTCGAATTAGAGCATAGCTCCCCGTGGCCGCTTGTTGATAAGCAGGTGCAAGCAACCACTCTCTCAAACTGTATTTTGGATTGACATGTTTCATCTGTTCCGAAATATCTTTAAGCGAGCGCGATGTGTTGGTGATAAGCGTTTTCCATTTTGTTAGCCACTCAGACCAAGGTTTCTCCATCTCTTCATTTAAATTACGATAGAAGCTTTTCTTAAGTGACCCAATGTCATCCGGCAGCAACGATAGCTCGCGGAAGAAAATTGTGTAATCAACCGAAGTTTGCAACATGAGTGTTGCAAGTTCACTGAACAACGCCGCGTTAAACGTCACAAGTCCAAGCTTAGTCGCCAACATCTTTTCCAATTTCTCTTGCATCTCATTAGCAAAGCCATTTCGAATCTCGTCAAGTTGTTGCAGCGCATCAGGATCATTCTCCAGTAACGGCTGCAACGCGATACAAAACATCTCGAAATTTCGTTCCGCAGCCACGGGTTGGTTGAAAAACGCAAAGTGATCTCCACCCCCTGTCCATGGCTGGTAGTTTGGATCAAAACTCTCACAGAAACCAAATGGACCATAATCAAGTGTGAAGCCACCGACCGCACAGTTATCACTGTTAAAATTGCCCTGGCAATAACCGACACGAATCCAGTTTGCCACAAGCGAGGTAAGGCGGCTGCGAAACTCCCGCGCGAGTAATACGATTTTCTCCATAGTGTTTAGCTTATTGTCTATGACATCAGCATACTCTCGTTCGATCACATGCAACACAATCTTCTCGAGTTCTTCCATCGCATTTGGGTGTTCCTTGTTTCGGGCACGGCGACCGAAGAGTTCGATTTGGCCAACCCGGATGAACGACGGAGCAACCCGTGTCGAAATCGCAACCGCTTCTGATACCATCCTATCAGGATCAATTGATCGCGAGCCCCCTGAATACCACGGCCGCTGCGCCTTTTCCATTTTCGAAACATACAAACTCAAAGAGCGTGAGGTTGGAACCCCAAGCGCATGCATGTGTTCCTGTGCCAGAAACTCCCGAACACTCGATCGCAAAACGGCGCGACCGTCCGCGCCACGGCAATACGGTGTTTTACCGCCACCTTTAAGCTGCATTTCCCAACGTCGATTTTTGATAACAGCCTCAAGCACGGAAATTGCGCGACCATCACCATATCCGTTACCGGTTTGGAACGGGCACTGTTGGTAGTATTCGGTGCCAAAAATAGAAAGTGCGTAACCAGTGGCCCAACCCACCTTACGCATGGGCTCCGGTACCTGGGAAAGATCGCCTGTGAATACTCGCATGAAATCAGCAGACTCTGCCATGTTGTCATCCAAGCCCAATTCATGAAAAAAATTATTACTATGCACGACGTACTCGGGCTCAACAATTGGCGTGGGTTTAACGGGGACATAGTGCCCCGAAAAAACTTGTCGTGCTGTGTGATCAGCACCGTTTTCATTCGACTCAGGATCGCAATTGAGCTCATTCATGAACGAGTAATTTGCACATTTTGCAAGTTCGTTTAACGTCAAAATGGCTGGAGTAATTTTCTGGGACAGTTTATTTTTCATATGATAATTGGTTTCAGAACACGTGATGCTAGAATGTACTACATAACGTACTAAAATTAAAACAAAACCAATACAATAAACACAAGATTAGCTACCGTAGCCGCTAAGAATAACCTGAACACATTATGTTTCAACTCCATTATATTTACCCTTCTTTATTCGGTGTCTCAGTGACGCAGTGTCGAAGAAAAGACACTTGCGGAAAGACAATATAATTTTTCCTTAAATAAAATATTGAAATTTAAAAGAAGTGTAAAATAATAAAATTTATGATTTACTATGCGACTAATTTAACAATGAGGTACATCATGGCGGACAAACATATAAATTTAATTATCACTCTGGCGGTTGCGCTATTGATTGGTTTATTTTTCTGGAAATATATGTTTTTCAGATAAAATAACGCCTACATTCATCAGGGTAAAATGCGCTGCTGAGACTAAAAGAATCATTCCTAAAGGCCCAAAATGGGTAAGGCAACATATGTCCATTTTTTCTGCTTTGACACCACAAACAATGATCAAGGCAGGTTTTTCACCGGCTGATGAATAATTGTGCGATAAATCTTTGTCTATAGATTATTAATGCACAGAAGGGATTGCATAATTAGCGAAAAATCGTTCATCCTGAGTCAGCAGTAAGAAAATTCTGAGAATTTGATCACGCGTTTTTATCCCATTTAAACGCTATTAGTTAAAAGAAACCACCTTATTCCTACCGTTGAATTGATTAGGCTTCAACAACAAATTATTATGAGCATCGTGAGCATTCCCTTAATACCAATTAATAGGACAGCCACTAAAAATTACGCATATTAATTTAATTCACAAGCAAAATACAGGATAGTATAATATTTGTTAAACCTTATGAGGGGCGATGTTTGATTTGGCGCGTACTTCTATATTACGAGAACTATCTTTGGAATAAATAGATGTTTTGTTGCCGGGCTGTTATGTGAAAAACTTACTTAGCGATAAAAGCAATCATTGAATATTTTATTGATAAATCATCTGAGTTTGTTTGAAACCCTTAATGAATTTCACTCCAAGCTGATTCGCATAGGCCTTAAGTTTTTCAAGTCGTCCAAGTGCCTGGGTAATCGATAAATAAGGTCGTTTCCCTTGCATATGTTGCACAAAACATTCTGCATCTAATCCTAAACAATGAAGTATCGGTGGAATGTTTTCGGGTATATAGCCACGCTTTCCAGCGATAACAGATCTACCCGCCCAATCAACCAATTCAAGGTAATCTTGTTCAAGATAGTTCAACGAATGAATGTGCGTATCATTGGATGATTTTATAAGAGAAGCTAAAGGTAATTTGTCATTCGTTTGAATGAGTTTGGTATCACTATTTTTCTTTTTATCTGTTTGTAGTGCATCTTTCCATTCACTAATACGTTGTTGAATACTGGTAAAATCCGATGTTTCCAATGAATCTGTCATTGCAGCGCGGATGGGATTTAAATCAACATAACTCATACAGGTTAGTACGGCAGCATCGTCTAGTAATGCTTGACTTTTAAATCTACCTTCCCAGAATCTTCCTTTACAGTTGTCTTCGGCGTTAGCTTTTCTCGCTAAATACTCGTTCAACATTCGCATGTACCAAGAGATATCCATTAACCGATCTCGCCATGTTTGAATTATGTTTTGAGCAACCTCATTTTCGGCAGATGATTTGGTTTTGCCAGTGGCATATCTATCTACGAGGGGCGGAAGTTTACATAACTGCTGCCAACGTTCAATAACGTCCTGTTCTGTCCAACTCTCAGCCGCCTCTTTATTCACACGGAGTACCAGATGATAGTGGTTTGCCATAACTGCGTAGGCACAAACTTCGATAGAAAATGCTGATGCTAATTCGGCCAGTCGGTCAACAACCCAGATTTTTCTGTGCTCATAATTCTTGCCAGTGAGATGACAACTGCCACAGAGAAATGCCCGCCGAACACAGCGATTAATGCAATGATAGTAGGATGTCGCTGATAGATCAATCAGTTCAGATCGAGCGCGAGTCATGGATGATATCACCTTATTATTGTTTGTTATGAAATATAACTATACGTATGTACAGTATATGTGTCAATGATTTATTGTGGCTGTCCTGGTATATCGTTTCTCGCTAAATACTCGTTTAACATTCGCATGTACCAGGAGATATCCATCAAACGATCTCGCCATATTTCAATTATGCTTTGAGCAGCCTCATTTTCGGCAGAACATTTGGTTTTGCCAGTGGCATATCTATCTACAAGGGGCGGAAGTTTACATAACTGCTGCCAACGTTCAATGACGTCCTGTTCTGTCCAATTCTCAGTGGTCTCTTTATTCACACGGAGTATCAAATGGTAGTGGTTTGATATTTACAGGGACGTAATGTATGCAATCTTTGCAGGAGCAAAAGATTGTCATAACGGCGTAGGCACAAACTTCGATAGAAAATGCTGATGCTAATTCAGTTAATCGGTCAACAACCCAGATTTTTCTGTGCTCATAGTTCTTGCCAGTGAGATGACAACTGCCACAGAGAAATGCCCGCCGAACACAGCGATTAATGCAATGATAGTAGGATGTCGCTGACAGATCAATCAGTTCAGATCGAGCGCGGGTCATGGATGATATCACCTTATTATTGTTTGTTATGAAATATAACTATACGTATGTCCAGCATATGTGTCAATGATTAATTGTGTCTGTCCTGGTATATCCTTGGTTTAGTAGCTTTACGAGCAGATATGATACGAGTGGTTTCATTAGGTTCTCTATAGCAATGACAAACTATCAAATTCCGAATATTCGCACTTAGACCTAAAAGAATGTATCTGTCATCATCTCTGGAATGTTCAGATGGTTATCATCACCATATTCCTGGACGCCCATATTAATTTATAACAACATTAAAAAATTAACTCAAAATAATAAATTTCCAAAGTGTTAAAATCGTTTAATTTACAAATGCGACTTCAATCTGTGCTCCCTGGTTGTCCCAACAATGAATTATATGTAAGTCTCAAGCACCAGGGAGTGTGAAATAAAAACAAGTTCCTTGGCCGATTTGAGATTCTGCCCAAATCTTTCCCTCATGTTTATTGATAATCCGTAAAACAGTGGCAAGTCCGATACCGATTCCCTCATACTCACTATCTGAATGTTGTCTTTGAAATGGTTCAAATATTTTTTTAACAAATCTATTATCAAATCCTACGCCATTGTCGTTGACAAAAAAAGCATGGTTTGACAAATTATATCCAAATTCAATTTTTGCTGGATTCTGATGCTTTGAATATTTGATAGCATTATCAAACAAATTGTGCAGAACTATTTGTATAAGTTTTTTATCTGCAAATGCTTCAAGGTCTGTAGAAATATTAATGTCAATGGCTCGCTCAGGATAATAGAGTGTCAATTCGTCGATTGTTGCAAATGCAATATTGCTAATATTAATTTTTTGTTTTTGCAATTCTGATCTTGTTATTCGAGAAAGCCCAAGTAGTGAACTTATTAATTCAGACATTTTTTCTGAAGCATTGTTAATTTTATTAAGATATTGTTTTCCACGTAAATCTAGCGATTCATTATATTCTTCAAGTAGGATATCGCTATAACCATGAATATGTCGTAATGGTGCGCGTAGGTCATGGGATACTGCTGAACAGAATGCTTCTAGTTCCTGATTGCTATTTTGCAATTCCTTTGTACGCACAGAGACTTTTTCTTCAAGTTTATTTTGCTGCTCATGTAATTTTTCTAATACTGCTTGGTAACGATTAGTAAGTAATCCTAATTCATCTGTAGACATGGATTTCATCGATTTAAGCAACTTATCGTCTTGTAAAATGTTGTCATTTGCGATGGTATGTTCCAATGGTTTTAAAGATTGTGCAAAACTTCTCACGAATATTAAACTACCGCTGATTGCTAATATTTCCAAACTCAACCAAACTATAAAAGTTTCGCCCGTAAAATATCCGGTTTTTGTCCAATAATATTGAACGATCATCGTGTCGATCAATAATGGTGTTAAGGCACCAATCAAAAATACCTTAGTTCTAATTGCGATAAAAGGTTTGCTGAAGGATAGACAATAACTCACTTTGCCAATCAAGTCATAAACCATAAAAAATATCGGTAAACCAACAACAATCGAAACAACTAAAGAAACAAGATTTATACGAAACCAATCAATAGGTGTAGCAACAAAATCACTAAAAAGTTCCGCGCTCACAATGACAGTTATAGGTGCAATAACTAAATATCCAACAAATATGGACCAGTACAAAAATGGAAATATTTTTATTGCATGAATTGCTCGAATTTGATTTTCTGGTGTTGCATTATCTATACAAGACATGATTGGGCGACACCACCGATGAAAAATAATTATGCTAATTGCCAGCGCGCATATAATAAAAAACGGCTCAATAGGACTAAGCATAATATCTATCATTTGTTCGATGGAAAACATTTGAATGTAGACAAGATATGAAAGACCAAATATCGGCGGTACACCCCAAGTTGCGATAATGAGTGTGAGAAATTTGTTTCGAAATTGTTTTGTTGTCATCGTAATTTACCGATGGGTTATCGAGAAATAAACAAAATAAAGGGGTCAAGCATATTAAATAATATATTCTCCTCCCTTGGGGAACTCTCCGTAATCATAACAGCAAGTCATACATGCTTGATTAATATACAAACAAATTACATCTTAACAACAATCATCTTATCCTGAACCATATCCGCCATCGTATGAGGAATTCCACCAACACCCAGACCAGAGGTTTTATACCCGGCGAAAGGCATCCAATCCACTCGAAACGCCGTATGATCATTTATCATCACCGCTGATGCGGCCAGGGAATCTGCTGCGTTTAATGCCACATTTATGTCTTGTGTAAATACTGCGGATTGAAATGAAAAAGGTAAAGCGTTAGCTTGTGCAATTGCCTCAGAGACATCATCAAATCCGTAGATACAAATGACTGGGCCAAAAATTTCCATACTGGATACATTTGTATCTATCGGTGGATCAACCAAAATTGTGGGCGCAAAAAAATGGCCATTTAAACGCTTTCCACCAACCACACATTTTGCACCGGCTTCAATGGCATCATTAACCCATTGCTCCACGCGATCAACTTCTCCAGGACGAATTAATGGGCCAACTTCGGTTTCTGGATTTGTCGGGTCGCCAACTTTTAGCGCGCCAATTCTTGCAATCATTTCTTCGATAAACGCTTCTTTAATCTGGTTATCAACATAAACACGTTGAACGGAAACACAAACCTGACCAGCGTGATAAAACCCACCTTTCACCAACAATGGAATTGCTTGTTCTGCTTTTGCATCTGCGGCAACTATCACGGGTGCAGCACCGCCGTGTTCCAAAGCGCACCGCGTTCCTGGCGCCAATTTCCCTCTTAATTCCCACCCGACTTTTGCACTACCAATAAAACTGAAAAAGGCAATTCGAGAATCACTAATTAATAATTCAGCGGTTTCACGATCGCATAAACAAAATTGACACCAGTCTTTCTCTAAACCCGCTTTATGTACAAGTTCAACAAAACGCAAGCAACTCAATGGTGTGTTGGCAGCAGGCTTTACAATGACAGGACAGCCAGTGGCAATGGCAGGCACAACTTGATGCACAATCAGGTTCAAGGGATGGTTAAACGCACTCACTGCTAAGACAACGCCAATCGGTTCTTTTTTTGTAAACGCCAACCGCCCCGCTCCACCCGCGGTAAGATCCATTGGAATTTGCTCACCTTTCAACTGCCCAATTTCTTCAATCGCCAATTTTACGCCGTTAATCGCTCGATCAACTTCAACTACCGCATCGGCTAGCGGTTTTCCGCCTTCGCGAGCGATGGTCATCGCTAGGTCGTCTGCTTCGGCAAGCATCAACACAATGAGTTTTTCCAAGATCGTTATACGTTGATAAGCCGGTTTCCATGTTTCACGATTTAAAAATGTATTGCTCGCAGTAAACAACATACGTTCTACATCATCTCGACTGTGCAGCGGCAGCTCTTCTATCAACTCACCATCAAAAGCTTGAATCACATTGACTGTTTTTGTTGATGTCATTTTTTCCACCTTAAATTAAACAAATTTTTTCAGCGAGCTCATCAATTAACACACGTTTGTTCTCTGAATAATCCACCGGTACCTCAATCAAATGCACGCCACCTTTGTTATAACAATTTTGTAATAAAGGTAAAAATCCCTCGGCTTCATGAATTCGATGACCTTGCGCCCCATAACTATGAGCATACTCAACAAAATCCGGATTGCCAAATTCAAGTCCCCAATCAGGAAGTTCATTTGCGGTTTGTTTCCAGCGAATCATGCCATAACTATCATCTCGTAAAATTAGCACCACCAAATTTAATTTTAGTCGAACCGCCGTTTCCATTTCTTGGCTATTCATCATGAAACCACCATCACCACATACCGCCATAACATAACGCTCGGGATATAGTATCGCAGCCATCATAGCGGATGGCAGACCCGCACCCATGGTTGCCAATGCATTATCCAGCAACACGGTATTTGACTTTGGTGTTGGATAATTTCGTGCAAACCAGATTTTATAAATCCCATTATCTAAGGCAATGATTCCATCATCTGGCATTACCTTTCGCACATCAGCCACCAAACGCTGAGGAATCACAGGAAAACGAGAATCATCGACACCCTGTTTCATATGCGCTTGTACATGTTCCCGCACACGTTGAAAATAGCTAAAATCATGACTTTCTATCGGCCCCAATTTTTCAGCTAACCGAACAAAGGTCGTCGCAATATCGCCAATGACTTCTAATTGCGGAAAATACACATCATCCACTTCAGCGGGATTAAAATTAATATGAATAACTTGTTTTCCACCATGCTCCATAAAAAATGGTGGTTTTTCCACAACGTCATGTCCTGCATTCACAACCAAATCAGCTTGATCTATTGCACAATGCAAATAATCACCAGACGATAACGCTGCCGTACCCAAATACAATGGATGATAACCGCCCACCACACCTTTACCCATTTGTGTATTGAAAAAGGGTATTCCAGTCTTATCCACAAAATGACACAACGCCGCTTCAATGCGTTTTCGATTGGCGCCAGCACCAATTAACAATAATGGATGTTTTGCTTGTTGAATCATTTCCACCGCACGATTTAAGGCACTTGCATCGGCATCCGGACGTCGGCAAAAATTATTTTCAAATAAATACGATTCTTGAGATATTTCCGCTGCGATATCTTCTGGCAATTCTAAATGCACTGCACCTGGACGCTCTTCTTCCGCTAAGCGAAACGCCTCGCGTACTAAACTGGGAATGGTACTCCCGTTCACAATTTGTTTCGCAAACTTAGTCAATGGTTGCATCATGCTAACCACATCCACAATTTGAAATCGGCCTTGTTTACTTTGTTTGATGGGTTTTTGCCCCGTGATCATCATCATGGGCATTGCGCCAAGTTGTGCATAAGCCGCCGCCGTCACTAAATTGGTAGCTCCGGGGCCCAGTGTTGCTAAACACACGCCGGCTTTACCGGTAAATCGACCATAGGTTGCAGCCATGAATCCGGCTGCTTGTTCATGGCGCGTTAAAATCAACTTGATACTTGAGGTTCTAATGGATTCCAACAAATCCAGGTTCTCCTCACCCGGCACACCAAAAATGTATTCCACACCTTCATTTTCTAAGGCTCTTACAAACAAATCAGATGCTTTAATGTTTTTAAAATGTTCCATGTTATGACCTTGTTATAGGATGCTCAATTAGTGCATCATTGACAATGTTGGGATACAACTCATCTAATGGTATCGACTTTCCGTTTGGCTGCACAACACGACAATGGTTTCGTTTTAATCCCCGCTGATTTGGCACACCACAGGAATGGGCAATTAATCCGGTACCATAATGAATTTTGTCTACGAAGTGTTTAACGTGAATAAAATGCTCATCGGGATCCAATCCCTCTTGTAAATGTTGGTTATGCGTTGTTATACCTGTAGGACAGGTGTTTTTATTGCATTTTAATGCTTGAATACAGCCGATGGAAAACATGAAACCACGCGCTGAAACGATAAAATCCGCACCACAACATAACGCCCAAGCCACACCTGAGGGTGTGATTAATTTGCCGGAAGCGATTACTTTAATTCGTTCCCGCAAATTATATTTAAGTAAAATATCCACAACCATGGGTAAGGTTTCTTTTAGTGGTAAACCGACATCATCCATTAGCGGCATAGGCGCTGCGCCCGAACCACCATCAGCACTATCGATAGTAATAAAATCAGGCGCGGATTCCACTCCCCTTTTTACTATGTCTTGACATAATTCTTCAAACCAAACATATCCCCCAAACACGGTTTTGAAACCCGTTGGTTTACCAGTGATGTTTCGAACATGGTGAATGAAATCCAGTAATTCACCACTTGAGGAAATTTCTGGATGACGATTGGGAGATATGGAATCTTTACCCTCTGGAATGCCACGAATTGCTGCAATTTCTGCGGTGACCTTTTTGCCAGGTAAAATGCCGCCTTTACCGGGTTTTGCGCCTTGGCTCATTTTAATTTCAAACATTTTCACTTTTTTATGGGCTGCGACGTCTTTTAATTTCTCATCATCCAATTTACCTTCTACATTTCGCACCCCATATTTCGCGGTGCCAATTTGAAATACTAAATCGCAACCGCCTTCCAAGTGATAAGGCGATAATCCACCTTCACCCGTATTCATCCAACATTTTGCGAGGTTTGCCCCTTTCGCCAATGCCTGTACCGCTGGTTTTGATAATGCGCCGTAACTCATACCAGAAATGTTAATCAAAGATGCAGCATCATAAGGATGACGACAATTTGGACCAATGCGCACAGACGGCAGAGACATGGCATGCTCATCTAGGGTTGGAAAAGGTGTGTTAACAAATAAGAGTGTGCCAGGAACCGAGATATTTTTTGTGGAGCCAAAGGCCAGTGTATTATCAAATCCACTTGATGATTTATATACCCATTCCCGTTCAGCGCGATTAAATGGCATTTCTTCGCGATCCATTGCAAAAAAATACTGTCGAAAAAACTCACCTAATGCCGTAAATAATGTACGAAAGCGACCTAAAACAGGATAATTATGTCGGATTGCATCTTTGGTTTGTGAAGAGTCTTTTACATATAAAAAAATGAAAAATAAAACCAAAGACCCAACGGTGAAAATAAAAAGGGATGATAAGAACAACAATCCTTGTCGTGTGACTTCCGTTAACATGATCACTCGCCTTTTATTAGTCCGTGTTTCTCACAGAAATCACGGATTCTCACGATCCCATAAGAATGCGGGCACAAAATAATGTTACAACTGAGAAAATGACATCAAAATAGTTCTTGTTTTATCTTTAGCATAAATCGCATTGATTCTCTAATCAATAAAACTTCGTAACGTGACTGAAATTCGTTTTTCTTTGGCTTTTTTTGATTTGGTTATTTGATGCGTAAAATGTGAATTTGTATTCCATGGCATGATGACGACGTCATTGTGTTCCACAGTAACATCTCGCTTCACCGATTTATCAGGATATTTAATCAATCGCAATGTACGCGTCTCACCAAAGGAAATCATAAAAATTAAACTATTGGGAATGAGTTGCTGCGTGGTATCTCGATGCGGACCAATATAATGCCCTAGCGCACCATCATAATAATTGACCAATACACCATTTGTGCTTTCACACAACGTATTACACCAATTCAACAAACTGGTTATTGGCTCAACCAACGGTATCCCATGATTTATGTTTCCGCTGTATCGATAATCTTTAGCAAATGCTTGCTGCCAACGGGGGGTATCTATGGTTTTACCCATCATCTTGATTTTGTGAAACTGTTTTGGTCGAGTAGCCCATAGCGCCGAAAACGCATCATCGGACAGCATTTTTAGTTGATCGGGTAACTGAGCTTTATAAATGACATGGCTGTCATCTAATTGAATTTTAGAAAAATGAGTTTTACTGTTGAATGGGTTGGTAGTGGTGTTCAACAAATCGATTCCAGCCTTTTTTTGTTTTTGATTCGACAATCCAATAAAAACCATCCTCTTCATCTGGCCAGTAAGCCATTCTCGCTAAACCGCTTGGCATATTTGCTTCAAACCCAATGGCAGATGGGTGGACGTCTGTCACATCAGCCAAATACCCGGTTGATTGTTTTCCGTCATTGGTGAACGACCAAAAACACACTGTCTTTTCAGTGTCGACACCAATTAACGCCAATTCTTCATAGGGTTTTTTCATATCCCACAAGACATTTAATTGAAGATATTTGCCGTTTAAGGTTTGACTAAATTTTCGAGTACAAACAAATTTTCCCATGGGTGAATCCACATTCGCAGCCCATTCGCCAATGAGCGGATCAAACAATCCCAATTTACCGCGACCTTTTTTCCACTTAGCCAAAATCTGTATTCCTTTTTTTGAAAGCGAGAAATAACAACGGTGATTTTTCTCTCCGCGAAATGTATCAATTTAAATAAAATTTTTAAAACGAAAATTTAAATTCAAAGATAGCGCCAACACTTCGACACGACATGAGGAAGGCAAATTAAGTACTTGAAATTGTTTCATGTGAAACATTTGGTGAGCAATTTGATTTAGTTTCGTTCAGAGTGTTTTTCGAATCAAAACAAATCCTGACATTATCTCCTTACCAAAACCTTCCACCGTCATTCAACAATACAAGGTGAACCCCATCCTCAAACCTTCGGCTGCAGGGAAGCAGCCGAGAGCGTTCACGGATGAATTTACCGCGTGTTTGAGGATGGGGTTCACCTTGTATTGTTGAATGACATTATCAAAAAGAACCTAACGGTCAAGGGAAGAATACTTCAATAGATCAAACGACAAAAATAACACGTCAAATACTGATAATACCATATATTTCAATTACTTATCATGGTTCTGTAGATCTACAGCTGCATATGCTCTTCAAGCAAGTCTGAAAACATTTTAAGATATTCTTCCTTGCTAACATTTTTAGTTTTCAATAAAGACAGTTCGATATTCCCTGCCCTCGCCTTTTTCATTTTTATACAAACCTGTCCATCGGAGGCAGTAAATTCAATGGGAATGGTTTTGGTTTTTGATTTGCCTTTCGCTTCGGTGGATGCATAATTTTTCAGTCGCTTAAATACCGATGCCGCGGCAATTAAGTCGACATTCGTTTTGCGTCTTTCATTTTGCTCTTCCCGAATGCGGTTCGCCTCTTCCAACAATCTCGCTTTTAATTTTGGCTTGTTTAAAAAAGGATTTAATAAACGTGCATGATCCACTTTAATTTCTTTTTTACTGGGAAAGGCGTAAACCAATGTTTCAGGTAATTCGGCAAGTTTAAAAAAGCGCTCTAGTTTAGCCGCATCAATTTCAATGCGAGCAGCCATGTCTTTTATGGTTTTGTAATAGTGATATTCATGAACGGCTTTTCGATATTTGATCGCCCTTTCGTAATCACTTAAATCTTCTTTATCACGGTTTTCAATATCCGATAATCGAAATGCTTCTTCATCGGTTAATGAGCGCGGCTCAATTAAAAAGTCTAGATCGGGATAGTTGTTTTCTCTTAACCAGGAAATGGTCCAGTGACGCCGTGCACCACAAATGACTTCCCAATCAAAATCCGGATTTCCTTTAACCGGGCGAACAATCGCGGGGAATTGTTGTTTACGTTCTGATTTAATACCTCGAATCAAATCACCACAGGATTCTTCGTTTAATAAAGAATAATCTCGATCATGGGCATCCCAGATTTTGCAGCGTTTCGGATCGACATGCAGGAATTTTTTGTGTTCTGTATTGGAAAGCGTATTCAGGGAAGTTTGACGCTCACTCATGTAAGTCGCCTGTCGTTTTCGTGTAGGAACTGACGTTTTGCGATCGGCTACCACTTCTTTTAAATCATCTAAATCCAATCGATTCTTTGCCATATGACATACACTCCTTGTTTAAAAATCAAAAACGAAAAACAAACTCACTGGATTATTCAGTATTAAATTAACCCGTCGTTTTTAAGTGCCTCGTGATGACTAGGCCAGGTTTTTCTCACTTCCAGCTCAATCTCATTACCCACCGCTTGAATAAATGCCCTCGCCCGCTTGTACGTCCCTCTTGATCCAGTCGGTGCGCTTTGTTCTAGCACGGTCATAAAATTGGTTGCAGCGTTATCCACTTCCGCTGAGTCTTTCATTTGGGCATTTAACATATCGGCGCCATACACAATGCGCATCATTTCAGAAATGTCTTTTTGACTTTGCTTACGTTCGTCTTTACGACTAACCAAGACTTTGACAAATTTGTAGTCCGCTGACATGCCGCGTTCCTCAAGTAAACTTAAGGTGTCACTGAGCATCGTAAAAAAGTGAGCCGTGGAACTAAAATCCACATTGCTGGGTGGTACCGGAATGAGTAAGGCATTCGCGCAATTTAATACGGACAAGGAAATCATGCCGAGTGCTGGCGGTGGATCGATAAGAATAATATCGAATTGATCTTTGATACTATCGATACCCTCTTTTAAGCGATATAAATGTTGCGCATCTTCTCGCGCCTGGGCTGCTAATTCATATTCTGCGTTGTATAAAAACAAATTCGCGGGAATCAATTGTATATTGGGCCAATAGGTTTGTCGCAAGGCATAATGCAACGTATTGTATTCATCCAAATTATTGTCAGAGACTTCGCCGGACAAAAAAGGATAAATCGTATCAAGGCGATCTAGATCATAATCGGGATTTAAACCAAACATTAATGTTGTACTGCCTTGTGGATCGCAATCAATCACACCAACGCGATATCCTTTTAATGCAAAGTCTTGGGCAATATGTGTGGTAATAGTTGATTTACCCACACCACCTTTGAACGAACTCACCGCCATAATAATCGGCTCATCGGTTTCCGCACGATACGGCAGCGTACCAAACACATCTCGCATGTGATTCACTTGATCAAGTGTATAATTTCGACGACCAAAATCATCCGTATCAGGGGAGGGCAGTTTGCCATTTTTTTCCGAAAGACGAATATGTTGTGGTGTGCGACCAACCATCTTTCCCGCATCTGCCGCGGTAAAACGCAGGTTTAATGTTTTGGTTGAATCCGGTGCAAAGACTTGTGTTCTTAATCGTTCAATAATGGCGTAGGATCGTTCTTCAATTTGTTTTATCGCTGTCAGGCCTGTGTTAGTGTTAACCGATTCAAAATCAGAATTCGTTTCGTCGGATAATACTTGTTCCATATTCTCATCAGTTGTTGCCATAATGTCCTCGAGCAGTAAAATTTATATTTCCATATTCGCTTATTTTAATTTTTTTTTGCAATATTGAAATATTAGCATTCTTTGACTATCATGAGTATAATTTTTAGGAACGATAGTTGTTTATGTCAAACTTTTTTCCATTCTTATTTGCGCTTCCGCACTTTTCAAACAAGTGCTATTGGAAAGATTAGTTGGGAAAAATAGATGGTAACAATAATGGCAACAATATTTATTTTTAAACCTAGAAAAATCAGTTGAGAGCGAATTTATAGTGCAAGATATTGTTTTCAGAGTGCTTGTAAACAATCTTAGCTTCACCCATTCGGTTAAGCGGGTATTTTTTTCAAGTGCTATGGAAACAAGAGCTTGTGCTAGAAATCGTGATTCAACTGATTATTCTAGGTTAAACAACCCATTTCTCATTTTAGGTTAAAGGAACAACCATGAGTCAACCACCGAACGAAACTGATCAATCCGAACTTGTCTTTGGACAATCGGAAGTGAACAGTAAAGCGGAAGACGACACAAAAACAGAAAATAAGTCGGTGGCTCAACTCATTTCCCGCGTTCAAAAAATCGCAGATCATAATATTGCTAAATCGTCAGTCAAGCAGGACGAAAAAACAAACCAAACCAAGTCGAATCAATTTGTCTTATTGAATGATGACGAAATAGGGCAGGGTGAAACACCCCAAGTTGCAACACCGCGGGCTAGCCTATCTGCCATTGAAGAAGTACAAATGAGTTTGTTTGATGCAGAATCCAATGGCCGTTTCAAATCATTCCCCATTGTGCCGAGTACGGAGCATCCGACTTTTCTGACACGCATTCCCATTTTTGTACCCGCGAGACGAAGTAACCAACGGGATTTACTTGACGAAGATAATGCAGTGCCGTTTGAAACATCTTGGGGGCGTGGTAAAAAGTTTGGACCGCCTTTAACAATTTATGATGAAGACACATTAATGGCAATCGGTCGCTTACGTACACGAGGCCTAGCGGGTCGACCCTACAACATGCCGTTACCACTCACTAACATTGGTGTTGATAAAATTGTAGATAATGTAAACGTACACATTGTTTGTTGTATGTTATCGGCCATTCAACAAGAGTGTGGCACCAGCCAAGGTGGTAAAAACAACAAACTACGGTTGGATTCCGTTCGCCGCTTAGCGGCAACAACGATTGACCTGGATACGAAAACTGCCGAGAAAGTTATCGGCCGCGGTACTAATATCAAGCTAATTGATGTTTCATGGCAAGAATACACTGACAATGCCATTCTATATATTCAATTTTCACCACTAATGGCGCGGTGGTATGAAAGAGAATATACCTATATCGACTGGAATGTTCGCCGCCAACTACATGATACGGGGAAAGCCATTCACCGCTTTTTGGCTGGACAACCCAAGCGTTATGAAATCCACACCAAGAAATTATTACAAACCATTCAATATTTGCGCGCGTATAAATATTTCATGAGTGAGTTAAAAACAGCAATGGAGAAACTCCAGGAAAACGGCTGGATAACACATTGGGAAATCGTTGGTACAGGAAGACGGATTCCACATAAATTGATTATCTCTCGATCGTAATTTTGTACTTTTCCGACTGAAGGTCATTTTCCTCGTATTAATCTACAAATTAACGACCCATCTAATTTTCATACCCTTTAACAACAACCTGTAACTCATTGTTTTCTTTCGATCTCTTCTTAAAGTCAATTATTAAGAGTAATTTCAATCGATGTACCTAAGTGACCTAATTAAAAAGAGGAGCATGGCTTTGTGTATTAGATTAAGTTAAATGCGCGTAAGCGCGGCCAGATATTGTCGTTTTGTACTTAAGAGACTAAAACTATGTCCTAACCAGGTGTTTTAGTAAGTACTCACATCTTATAGTACTTAAACGACCCAAATCGCTTTCCATGTATTGGTAACATAAAGTCGCTTTTGTACCTAAGCGACCGTTAGCAGTACTTAAGTAACTCATAAATGGCCCAAACAAACTAAAGCCAGTACTTAACAAACCAAGCTTTGTACTGAAAGGACTAATACACGTACTCAACCGACCCAAAATATGACAACAGAGATGCAACAAATTGTTTTTATGAATGAATAATGCAAAGACTAAAACCGGTAGTCTTTTAATAGTCTTTTATTTTAATCATATATAGTCAGCAGCCAGTTGTGCTGCTCTTTATTTTTTAATTGAAAGATCAAAAAAAACCAAATATTCAAGGCATTAGATATTAAAACCGATAACTGTGGAATATTAAACAATGCAATAAAAGAGTCTACTTTATCAAATGTCGGGAGTAAATCCGGTTACAGACCAAGTCCCATCGTCTGATGTGATCAACGTATCTGACGAATCAATTTTGCGCATGGCGTTTTCACTAATTTCCAGCGCATATGACGAAAGCCAATTCAAAAAAACCTGTTTCACTTTGACAGCTGAGCTAGCATCTAAATTGAACTGCGAGCAGGTCGTTTTAGCAATAGATCATGGCAAAGGTCTAAAGATTAGCGCTATGTCCCATCAGGCAACGTGGGACTCAAAAACTAAATACACCAATTACATTATTAATCTGATGGAAGAATGTTGTGAACAGGAAAAAACACTTATTTTTCCTCTTCCAGCAAAGGACGCTAACAAAAAGTATGTGCGTGCTCACAAATCTTTTTCGGCGTTCAATAATAATGTCGCTCTGTTGACCGTACCTCTGGTGTTTGAAAATGCAGTTGTTGGCGCGATCAGTTTGCAACGAGCGCAGAATAATCGTTTTGATCCACTGAGTATTGTATTAACAGAAATTATATCCACCATCATCGGCCCCAATTTATTAATGAAATACAAACAAGAGCGCTGGATTGTTTGGAAAAACATTGATGCACTTTCTCATGGGATAAAAAGCCTGATAGGCCCGAACTACATGAAACGTAAATTAGTGCTTACTTTTCTATTGGGAGTAACAATCTTTTTATCCATAAGCACAACACAGTACAATATTACCTCAGATGCATTTTTAGAAGGAAAAGGTCAAAAAACGGTTTCCATTGCAGAAGATGGATTTTTGCAAACGGCATTGGTGAAAGTCGGGCACAGTGTTAGTAAGAATCAGGTATTAGCAAAACTGGATTCGAAAGAACTGGACCTTGCATTACAGCAATTAAAAAGTCAGAAGAACCAACTTAAGCAACAATATCAACAAGCGTTGGTTGATCACGATCGATCAAAGGTCTCACTATTCGATTTAAAGCTTGAGCAAATCGAAACAGAAATCAATATCAATTTACAAAAACAAACTCGCTTACTGGTTACGTCACCCATTGACGGAATTATCATTGAAGGGGACGTTTATCAGTCTATTGGAAAACCGGTTAAAAAAGGTGAGGAAATTTTTAAAATTTCGCCCTTACGTGATTATCGCGTGATTTTAAAAGTCGATGAATCGGATATTGCTTATATCAAAGAACAACAAAAAGGTCATTTATTGTTAAGCAGTTTTACCAATGAAGATTTTGCAATATCGGTTTCAAAAATTACACCGATGTCCATTGCAAAGGATGGGAATAACACGTTTCGCGTTGAAGCTACCCTGTCGAAAGGTGACGATCGATTAAAACCCAATATGGCAGGGTTAGGAAAAATAGCGGTTGGATCGAAAAAACGTTTATGGATAGTGACCCATGAGATGCTCGATTGGGCGAAAATCAAACTGTGGCCATTAATGGACTAACACCATGGATAATATATTTAGTCCTCATTGGCATCAGGTGGCAAAATTAATTCCCACACTTGCCAACCATGTGGAAGTCTCTCAGCACAAATATGATGGAACCAACTGGTTTGTGTATTTGGATTTGGTTTCCGGTAGAACACATCGGTTCTCCAGTAGTGCGCATTATGTGATTTCTATGATGAATGGCTCATCTACTGTTCATCAAATTTGGCTTGGGGCAAATGATGAATTTGGCGATGATGCGCCAACGCAACACGAATTTATCATTCTATTAGCCAAACTTCATAATGCCAATATTTTAAAAACAAATATCAGACCTGATATTAACGAATTATTGAATCGGTGTTTATCTAAGAATCGCTCCGAAAGAAAAAAGCGTTATTCTAATCCCTTGTCTTTGCGTTTTCCCCTTTTTGATCCCGATTCGCAACTAAACAACATTACGCCAGTCTTCAAATTTGTCTTCCATCAATTCGCTTTTATTCTTTCTATTTTGTTTTTTTTCACTGCTGCTGTGAAAACCAATTCTCATTGGACTGAATTAAGCACGTATGCCATTGAAAATGCATTAGCACCGAATAACCTAATTATGTTATGGGTGTTATATCCAATCGTGAAATATTTTCATGAAATGGGGCACGCGATTGCGGCAAAACATTGGGGCAGCGAAATACATGAAATGGGAATCTTATTTTTACTTTTTACGCCCGTACCCTATGTGGATGCATCATCCACTAATTTTTTAAAAAATAAATTTCATCGATTGGGTGTAGCGGCAGCCGGTATTTATGTGGAATTATTTTTGTCTGCTTGTGCTTTATTTGTTTGGCTGAATGTGGAATCGGGATTAGTGCAACAAATCGCGTTTAACGTGATGTTAATTGGTGGCGTATCAACACTGCTGTTTAATGGGAATCCGTTGTTTCGTTATGATGGATACTATATGTTGTCTGATTGGGCCGATATTCCCAATTTAGCCACACGAGCCAATAAATATATCGGAAATCGAATTTCCCTTTATATTTTTGATATTAAAAATTCCAATGACATTGAAGGCAGTGCTAGAGAAAAACGCTGGTTTGTATTTTATGGGTTAAGTGCTTTTAGTTATCGCATCTTTATTCTATCGTTAATAATCATATTTTTACTGGATCACTATTTTTTTATTGGTGTAGCTCTCGCTATTTGGGTCGCTTTAGTACAAATCATTTTTCCGCTTTTTAAACAGATTGGTTTTTTATATCAAAATTCAAGAACACTCGGTAAGAAAATTCGCAGTGGTTTGATCCTCACCGCGATGTCTTCAGTCATTTATGGTTTTGTCGTTTTTATTCCAATACCCTATACAACGATAACGGAAGGTGTAGTTTGGCTTCAAGATGATGCTTTTATTCGCGCTGAACAAAGCGGATTTGTGGACAAACTGTATGACATTAGTAATAAAAAGGTTAATCAGGGTGATACCATTGCCATTCTTTCCGATCCTACCCTAGCGTCTGATTTCCAGTTAGTAAAAGCAAATATCCGACAATTGAATCTTGAATATCAATCGTTATGGGGATTGGATTTGGGTAAACGCGATATCATTAAGGAAAAAATTCGCAGCGCAGAATCTGAATTAGAATTCTTATCAGATAAACTGAATGCATTATCCATAAAAAGTCCGTTTGATGGTGTATTGGTATTTAAACACACTGTTGATATCCGCGGGAAATTTCTTAATAAAGGCGATATTATCGCATACGTTTATAAAACAGATAAATTATCTGCACGAACCCTGTTATCCGAAGAAGATATTGACTTGGTTAAATCAAGTGAATCCATTTCAATTAGACCCATTTATAATATAAACCAAGTGGTAAAAGCAACGTTAGATCATATTGAACCCACTGCAAAACAGCATGTATCGAGTCCGGTGTTAAGTGTCGAAGGTGGGGGAAAGATTGCCTTGGATCCTGCAGAAAAACAATCGGGAAAAACACTAAATAATTATTTTGAACTTGCGTTAAGTCTATCGGACGACATTTCCATACCGTATATTGGATCACGTCTTTATATTAAATTTGATCATGGTTCCCAAGCGCTAATTCATCGATTAAAACGTAGTCTCCGGCAATTATTGATGGACCATTTCAATGAATAATAGCATTCCACGCCCGGGCGTTACCTTTGGCATTTATCCTGAACTTGCTGACAAAACGAGTCATTTTGTTTCAACGACACAACCTAGCCAACGTCAGACAAAAAAATGGAAAACAAAATATCGATTAAAAAAAACCAAATCCATTGCACAGCAAGTCATATCAATCGGTGAAACACTGCAATCTTTTTCTGAATCTGATTTGCAGCAGGAATTAGATGACGTGAGATATCAGCTAATGCGGACGGGTTTGGAGGAAAAAAATATCATCCAAAGCTTTGCATTAATACGAGAATTTGCTGCGAGAAGTATTGGATATCGACATCACAACGTTCAAATTCAAGGTGCTTGGGTCATGATTAATGATGGCCTGGCAGAAATGGAAACCGGAGAAGGAAAAACATTTACCGCAACCTTAGTTGCTGGAACAACCGCTTTGGCTGGTATACCAACCCATGTTATGACGGCGAATGATTATTTAGCAGAGCGCGATGCAAACAATATGGAGTCGCTATATCAACGTTTAAATGTATCTGTCGGTATTGCGGTCAGCCATTTTGATGAAGAAAAACGTAAACACGCATACGATTGCGATATAACCTATTGTACGAGTCAACAAGTGGCATTTGATTATATGCGGGATCGCATGGTGTTAAAAAACCAAGATTCTCGCCTACAAAAACTTTTATCCCAACTGCCCCATACCAATTTACAACCCACTCTATTTTTAAAAGGTTTGTGTTTTGCCATTGTCGATGAAGCGGATAGCATTTTTGCAGATGATGCAATAAACCCATTGGTAATAGCAAAAGATAATTCAAACCCAGAGCAAGAGAAAATATATCACCAGGCTAATATTGTCGCCTCCAATTTAAAACCGGACATTGATTTTATTCTCCAAACTAACAAAAATACTATTTTAATAACGGAAGCAGGGGAGTTAACCATATCGGAAATGGTAAAAGAGTGGACAGGATTATGGAAAGCAAAACGGCGCAGCTTATTCTTAATCGATCTCGCATTAAAAGCGCGTTATGTTTTGAATCGGGATGTGGATTATCTGGTTAAAGATAACAAAATAATTATCATCAGCGAAAACAGTGGGCGGCAGATGGTGGATCGATCTTGGTCTTTGGGCCTACAACAATTGGTGGAATGCAAGGAAAATTGTCCCATGTCGGGGGAGCGTGAAACTTTATCGTCGTTAACCTACCAACGATTTTTTCGGCGTTACATAAAATTAGCCGCAATGACAGGTACCGCTAAATCCATTCGAAAAGAATTAAAGCATATTTATCAATTAGAATTTGTCTCAATAAAACCGTTTAAATCTGTTATCAGGCAATACGCAGGTTGTCGGATATTTTTCTCTGACGAGGAAAAATGGAAATATTGTTTATCTAAAATTCGCAGCCTTCACGAAATGGGTAGACCCATTTTAATTGGATGTCGGACTGTAGCTTTTTCAAATCACGTTAGTGGTTTGTTACAACATGAAAATCTCGATCACCGGGTACTAAATGCGCTACAAGATGAAGACGAAGCTCAAAAAATTTCTTTAGCAGGTGAGTTGGGGGCAATTACCGTTGTGACGAATATGGCTGGTCGTGGGACAGATATTGAACTGACTGCCCAAAGTAAAGAATTGGGTGGTTTACACGTTATGGTTGTTGAGCCAAATGACAACCGGAGAATCGACCGACAATTAGTCGGCCGCTGTGCACGGCAAGGGGATCCCGGTAGTTACGAGGTTGTTTTTTCTTTAGATAATGAATGGTTTAGGCGCTTTTATCCTGCTTGGATTATGCGCCTCTTTTGCGTGTTTGCGAAAAATAAGAACTGCTTTAAAAGCAGTGTTGCGAGGAATATGGTGACATTTCCTCAATGGATGATTGAAAACAAGATGATGTCGTCACGTAAAGCATTGCTAAAACGTGAAGAAATCATTGGTAATTTGCTTTCCTTTAGTGGAAGGCAAGATTAATGGACTATGTCGAGTTTAGATAAATTTATCTTTTTTGTTTCAGTATTGATATCACTGGTATTTCCTCGTGCATTTGCGGAAGAAAAGCCATTGCCAAAAATGGACTGTGTAATCGAACCTTATATTGTGTCTAATGTGAGTAGCAGTGCAGATGGTATTATTTACCGGATATATGTGAAAGAAGGTCAAAAAGTTAAAAAAAATCAGAAGTTAGCTCGCTTGGCGTCGGGAGTAGAAAAAGTGTCTGTTCGTTTGGCACGTGCTAAATCAAAACTCAATCAAGATGTTAAAACGAAAAAGCTCAATGTAAAATTTTTAAAAGAAAAACATAAACGGGTAGTTGAGCTTTTTAATGAAAAAGTGGTCTCTTCACACGACAAAGAAGAATCAGAAATGAAAGTTAAGCTAGCGGAAATTGAATTCCAAAGAGCCGAGGCATTGCATGATATTAAAGTCATGGAATTAAAACGCGCAAAAGCAGCGTTGGAGCGGCGTACCGTTCGCAGTCCAGTACATGGTGTTATTGTGGATAGATATCTTTCTCTCGGTGAATCGGTAAAAGATAAACCCTTGTTTAAAGTGGTGCAATTAAATCCTCTTCGTGTGGAAGTGATCGCGAAATCAAAATATTTTGGTCGTGTTCATGAGGGTACGAAGGCAAAGGTTTTCACCGAATTAAATCCAGAAAAAACATTAGATGCCATAGTTTCAACGGTTTCCCCAGTCATTGACGCAGCCAGTGCCACATTTGATTTTACGCTTTCCCTACCTAATCCCAAACTAAAAATCCCCGGTGGTTTGCGTTGTAAAGTGCAGTTATTTGAGTAGCGCCTATTTCCAAAGGAAGAAAATCCCTTGTGGGATCAAAGATCAAGTGAGAATCCGAGAATCCTGTGAGAAATGCGGGCTAGTGCTGTTATTATTTTCCTTTCGAAGTTAAGCACGCGATCAGTGCAATCGACATAGTAGAAATTCGCCGTGAACCCATCCCTGGGGGCTCGATGCCCACATCCATGTGGCCAACGATTTCTACTATGTCGATTGCACTGATCGCTCAGGTTCTTACATTATCGGCTATTAGTTTCATCTTATATTTAACTGATTTTGGACGTTATTAAGGGAGAACAGAATGGTTTTCATTCGTCATTTTTACACCCACTCTAAATTAATTTGTCTATGCTTAAACGTAACCGCAAACAGAGCCAATCAACATTTATTCATGAAGAGTTAGAGCCACGCATTTTGCTTTCAGCAGGAGCGGAAGCGGTTGTTATGGCGGATGCATTGGCTGAAAACGAGCCCAGTTTACTAGAACAAAATATTATCTTGTTAGACAATTTAGAATCGACTGTTCATGCGGTTGATATTCCTTTTCAAGTGAAAAATGAAATTATTATTCTAGATTCAAGTATTGATAATTATGAATTGTTATTGAAAGATTTCGAGAATAATAAAAACGGAAATGTTTACATTCTGGATGATAACCAAAATGGTGTGACTCAAATTACGGCAATCCTGAATCAACATCAAAATGTGGATGCCGTGCATATTTTTTCCCATGGTGATAACGGCGAATTACTTTTGGGTAACGCGTTTTTAAATGATGAGAATCTACAAAATTATGCGAATGAAATTGAAATTTGGGGACAGGCATTTTCCGTTGATGCTGATATATTGTTTTACGGATGTGATTTGGCCCAACAAGAAAACGGGAAATCATTTATTGGTTTATTAGCTGATTTGACTGGAGTCGATATCGCAGCCAGCAATGATGTAACCGGATCAAAAAATGTGGGTGGCGATTGGGAGTTAGAGTATCAAAACGGTGAAATCCAAACTAACAGTTTATTAAATTCTCAAACGGTTTCTTATTGGTCTGGGTCATTGGCATTAACAGCAAATGATGGCACAGCAACAATTGATGAAAATTCTGCGAATGGTACTGCTGTGGCAACGGTTGGCACTAGCGGTAGTGTGACAGGTGATTTCCAAACAATCTTCTGGACAGATGAAGGCAACAACACCATAAAATCATCAGAGGAAGATGGTAGTAATGTAAGCACTGTTTTGTCTGGTATTTCAACTGTTACTTATCTTGAAGTGGATTACACCAATCGACATATTTATTATGGAGAAGATGGTACAAATACCATAAAAAGAATAGATTTTGATGGAACCAATGGCACAACAATAGTAACAGGTGTTAATGACCCGGTTGATATCGCCTTAGATTTAACAAATAGTAAAATCTACTGGGCAAACGATCAAAATAACAAAATATTTCGTGCTGATCTAAATGGGGCCAATGAAGAAACATTGTTAACGGGTATATCTGATCCCCGTGCAATTGCAGTGGATTCTGTTAACGGAAAGTTATATTGGATTGATGATTCAAGTGCAAAATTACACAGGGCAAATCTGGACGGCACGTCTTCTGAAGATCTTGCAACCGGTTTGACGGATGCTTATGGTCTTGATTTAGACCTGACAAACTCAAAAGTTTATTGGACAAATGCGGGAACAATTTATCGCGCAAATTTGGATGGCACGTCAAGTGAGACCTTAGTCAACTTAAGCGGAACGGTAAAAGCTATTGCTTTGGATATAGCCTCAGATAAAATTTATTCAACTAATAGCAATGTTGGTGGCGGAGCTGCCGTAGATTTATATACTACAAAACTGGATGGAACCAGTGCAACGCGATTAAATATAGCAGGCTTAAGCACACCAGCGGGAATTGGCTTGGCAAATCCAAATGCCACAAGTTTTTCCATCACCGCCGGCAACACGGGCAGTGCATTTACCATTAACTCTTCCACAGGACAAATTACTGTCAATGATAGTAGCCAGTTAAATCATGAATCAACAAGTCAATATACCTTAACTGTTACAGTAACAAATGGTGCTAACACGGACACTGCAACAATTACGGTTAATATTAGCGATGTAAATGAATTTAATCCCAGTATTAGTAACCAGACTTTTAGCATAAACGAAAACAGTGCAAATAGCACTGTGGTAAATACGGTTGTTGCTTCAGACTCTGATACTTCGCAAACCTTGACTTATTCGATTACCGCAGGAAATACCAATAGTGCATTTAGTATTAATAGCGCGACAGGTGTCATTACGGTGAATGATGTTAATCAACTGGATAAGGAAACCACTGCACAATATAATTTAACCGTAAAAGTTGTTGATAATCTTGCGACGGTTAGATCTACCACAGCCACAATAACCATTAATGTGAACAATGTTAACGAAGAGCCCACTGCCGCAAATAATACGTTAACAACAAACGAAGATACGGATTATACATTTACCACCGCAAATTTTGGATTCAGTGATGTGGATGGCGACAGCTTGAGTAGTATTAAAATAACAAGCTTAGAAAGTAATGGTAGATTAATACTGAATGGCAGCGATGTGACTTTAAATCAAGTGATCAGTGCTGCAGACATTACAGCTGGTTTATTGATTTTTCGGCCGGCGTCGAATGCCAATGGAACGTCATACGATAGTTTTCAATTTACTGCTTCCGATGGTTCGCTATCCACTAGCACAACGTATACCATCACAATGAATGTCACTGCGGTGAATGATGCTCCCACCGCGGCAAACAATACCGTCTCCACCAATGAAGATAGCGCTTATACGTTGACGGCTGCCAATTTTGGTTTCAGCGATGTGGACGGGGATAGTTTAAGTGCCGTGCAAATTACCTCGTTGACGTCGGTGGGCAGTTTACAATTGAACGGCTCTGCTGTGACATTGAATCAAAGCATTTCGGTAGCGGATATCAATTCTGGATTGTTAGTTTTTACACCGGTAGCAAATGCCAATGGAACTGGTTACGACAGTTTTGGATTTAAGGTGTCCGATGGTTCAGCTTTGTCAGCCAGCGCGTATACCATGACGGTCAATGTCACCGCGATGAATGATGCGCCCACTGCCGCAAACAATACTGTTACCACCAATGAAGATAGCGCTTATACGTTGACGGCGACTGATTTTGGTTTCAGCGATGTGGATGGGGATACTTTAAGTGCCGTACAAATTACCTCACTGACGTCGGTAGGCAGTTTACAATTGAATGGTTCTGCTGTCACATTAAATCAAACGATTACAGTTGCGGATATCAATTCTGGATTGTTAGTTTTTACACCGGTAGCAAATGCTAATGGAACTGGTTACGACAGTTTTGGATTTAAGGTGTCCGATGGTTCGGCTTTGTCAGCCAGCGCGTATACCATGACGGTCAATGTCACCGCGATGAATGATGCGCCCACTGCCGCAAACAATACTGTTACCACCAATGAAGATAGCGCTTATACGTTGACGGCGACTGATTTTG
>Ga0316207_10001392_pt1 | contig 30104 bp, 37 predicted proteins | sample 6weekpyrite_MG_FD_204943 | JGI IMG/M metagenome (GOLD analysis project Ga0316207, IMG submission 204943) | Microbial mat bacterial communities from mineral coupon in-situ incubated in ocean water Damariscotta River, Maine, United States -... | ecosystem: Environmental > Aquatic > Marine >...
TAGATTGGCGCGCCAGTGCGATTGCGAACTCGCCAATTATAATTTTGTCGGTCGTTCGAATCCGGTTAGTTAGCGATTGTGCCTGGAATTTTTGCTATTAGGAATAGATGGGGTAGATTGGCGCGCCAGTGCGATTGCGAACTCGCCAATTATAATTTTGTCGGTCGTTCGAATCCGGTTAGTTAGCGATTGTGCCTGGAATTTTTGCTATTAGGAATAGATGGGGTAGATTGGCGCGCCCGGAGAGATTCGAACTCCCGACCAACTGGTTCGAAGCCAGTTACTCTATCCAGCTGAGCTACGGGCGCTGAGTGGGAAAGATTCTAGCATATAATTTTCTATTCGTCCGTTTATTCCAGCTAGCAATATCTTTTATGCTATGTGTCGTTATAGATAGATTTCAGCCTGCATATAAAGTGCGGCTTTACCGGATATGAGTACTCTATCCTGTTTTTGTTCCAGCCAGAGTTCGCCGCCTCGTGCCGACACTTGTTTGGCTTTTAATTTGAGTTTACCTAGTTGCTCGCTCCAGTAAGGCATAAGTTGGGTATGAGCCGAACCGGTAACAGGGTCTTCATCAATGCCGCAGTTTGGCGCAAAGAAGCGGCTTACAAAATCATAATTCTGCGACGGGGCAGTAATAATAACGCCACGTAAATCATTATGCATAAGCTGGGCAAGTTTGGGTTGGGTCTGGTTAATTTCCTGCTCGGAATTAAAAATCAGAATATAATCTTCAGCTTTTAAACAGGCTGAAGGTTGTATCGTAAACGCATCTTTTAAAAAGTCAGGCAATTCACAAACTATAGGTGCTTGAGATGGAAAATCCATTTGCAATAAGTCATCTTGTTTTGTAACTAACAGCAACCCCGAGCGTGATTGAAACGCTATGCTATCACCCTGATAGTCCAGTAATTCAAATAACAGGTAAGCAGTTGCCAGTGTTGCATGGCCACATAAGTCGACTTCACATTGCGGCGTAAACCAGCGGATATGGAAACCATCATCGGTTGCGACATAAAAAGCAGTCTCCGATAAATTATTCTCTGCCGCGATAGCTTGCAGCACATTATCTTCAAGCCAGTTGTTCAGTGGGCAGATAGCAGCCGGGTTGCCAGTGAATACAGAATCTGCGAAGGCATCTATCTGGTAAAGTTTAAGTTTCATTACTAAGCGCTCTGTAACATATAATGGTCGATGACTCTTACCACGGTGTTACAAAGTTGTTGGGCATCTTCTGCTTTACTTATATTAAACTGGGCGGCATCCAGATCGGGGATATGACAGACAGTCACATTATTTTTTTTAGCAGCCTCGGTATCGACGAGTGACACGTTTGGGTTTGCGATAACCAACAATTCAAGTTTTGACATGCTGTTAATTGTTTCTGCATCCAGTGGCGTGTTGAATGTAACCACGCAATGACTGCGCCAGCAGCGTTCTTTTAGTTCTTCACGGTTTAAACCCAGGAATTGTTGCCAGCCAAATTTGTTCGCGGCCAGTGGTGGAAAGTCAACGCCTTCGGGTAATAGCTGGCAGTCTGGAATAACAATGTTCATGGATGATTATGGCTGGCGCCTTTTTTCAACGGCTTCGGCAAGCTTTTGTAAAACCGGTACGGTCGTTTCCCAGTTTATACAGGCATCGGTAATGCTTTGGCCGTAGGTCAGGCTTTCAACATCTTCGACATCCTGACGGCCTTCTATTAAGTGGCTTTCCAGCATAATACCCATAATACGCTTGTCACCCGCTGCGATTTGTTCGGTAATATTTTTACTGACTTCAACCTGGCGTTTGAATTTTTTCTCGCTATTGGCATGACTGGCATCAATCATAATGTTTTCAGGTAATTTAGCTTCGCGCAATTGTTGCGCAGCAATATTAACACTGTCTGCATCATAGTTAGGCTTTTTGCCACCGCGTAATATAACATGTACATCATCATTCCCGGTGGTGGTAAAAATAGCCGAATGACCTTTTTTAGTTAGTGATAAAAAACTATGGGGTTGACTCGCTGAGGTGAGTGCATCGACCGCAATTTTTAAGGTGCCATCGGTGCCATTTTTAAAGCCGACCGGGCTGGACAAGCCCGATGCCAGTTCACGGTGTACCTGACTTTCAGTTGTTCGGGCACCGATAGCACCCCAACTGATCAGATCGGCCAGGTATTGTGGTGTTATCAGGTCGAGAAATTCGGTACCGGCTGGAACACCAAGATCATTTATATCAGCAAGTAGCTGGCGGGCAAGGTGTAGCCCCTTATTAATTTCATAGCTGTTATCCAGGTTGGGATCATTAATTAAACCTTTCCAGCCGACTGTCGTGCGTGGTTTCTCAAAATAAACACGCATAACGATAAGTAAATCTTTTTCGTGTAGCTCGCGTTGTTGTTTTAAACGTTCGGCATATTCAAGCGCCGCCTTGGGATCATGCACAGAGCAGGGGCCAACAATAACCAGAATCCGATCATCTTTACCAGTTAATATATTATGGATAGCATTGCGGGTTTCAAAAATTGTCTTACGGCCAAAATCACTTACTTTTACGTCTTTCAGTAAATCCTGAGGTGCAAGCACTTCCTGTAGGCCGGTGATCCGTAAGTCGTCTGTTTTGTACTTCATTGTCATAATTTTAACTAATTAGCCCGTTATTTAACGGCGTTACTCATTGAATTTTAGCGATACCTCATATAATACCACTGTTTCTGCGAAAGCGGAGCAGTGTAAAGGGAACTTTATCGAAGGTAAAGCCACGAAAGGAATGGTTTTTAAATTGGTTGTGATGTTAAAGCCGTCATTCTATGCAGGCTAGAGCTGTTTGCTAATAGCAGATAGTTAGAGTATGTTTTGGGCAGTACAAGAATAAATCATGGAGATAAGCGTATGATTGGTAAAAAAAATATTGTATTTGGTTTTATATATCTTGTTTTTACAGCATCACTTGGGCTGGTGATGGTCGAAAAATACGAAGATTTTGGGAATGCCGCACAGGATAAGCAGGCGAGTGTCGGGCGGTTGCAGGCATTAAAAGGCAATGACTTTGAAGAGGAGCTTGAGCCATTGACTGCGAAGCAAATTGCTAAAGCCAATACGGCAGGGATTTTAGGTTTGAATAAACTGACTAATATTGAAGCTGAAATTGATGCCATCAAGGGTGGCCCGCATGCGCATGGCAATTTAGAGGCGTTATTGAATATTGTTGCCGGTTTAACGCTCTGTTTTATTGCTGCGGCCAGCTGGTTGAAACAATTGGTTAGCTGGCTATTTATTGTTGGCGCTATTATGCATTCAGGAATGCTTTATCTTGCCCGGGTATTTGATCTTGGTTGGGCGAATACGTTACTGGATACGGGCATTGGCCCATTTTCCATTCTAATCGGCCTGCTATTAATTGGTATCATAAGCTGCAATAAACTGACTAATAAGTTTGTAGAAGACAAGGTTTAACGGGTATGCGAATTTTTTATCCTAAAATTAAAGCGTATCAAACACATCGACTGACAGTCGATGAGGTCCATGAGTTATACATAGAAGAATCCGGTACACCGGATGGTATCCCGGTTATTTTTGTTCATGGTGGACCGGGAGCCGGTTGTATGGAAAGTCATCGACGTTTTTTTAACCCGGAAAAATACCGCATTATTCTTTTTGATCAGCGAGGAGCCGGGCAATCGACACCACACGCCAGTCTGGAAAATAATACTACCCAACATTTAGTTTCAGATATGGAGGCAATCAGGGAATACCTCGGGGTCAAACAATGGATGCTGTTTGGTGGCTCATGGGGTTCTACATTATCGCTGGTGTACGCCGAAGCGTATCCGGAAAAAGTTTTAGGCATGGTGCTGCGCGGGATATTTTTGTGTCGACCAAAAGAAATTGAATGGTTTTACCAGCAGGGTACCAGTCGTTTATTCCCGGATGAATGGCAGGAATTTTGTAAGCCTATACCTGAAGCAGAACAAAGCGATATGGTCGGTGCTTACTACAAGCGTTTAACCAGTGAGGACGAAATCGTCCGCACCCGGGCAGCAAAAGCCTGGTCAATATGGGAGGGACGTACTTCGACTTTAAAGCCGAATGCAGAGGCGGTAAGCAGCTTTGGTAATATTCATACTGCTGTTAGTCTGGCCAGAATAGAATGTCATTATTTTATGAATAACAGTTTTCTTAAGCCTGACCAGATCCTGGATGATGCCGGTAAACTCAAAGATATTCCCGCCATCATTGTTCAGGGACGTTACGATATTGTTTGTCCAATGGAGTCTGCCTGGGAATTACATAAGGCACTGCCGGGTTCAGACTTAAATATTATTCCCGATGCAGGACACTCTGCAATGGAGCCCGGGATTGTTGACGCACTGGTTAAAGCAACCGACAGTATGGTCACTCGAATGGCATGATAGCGTTAATCCAGCGAGTAAAAAACGCCAGTGTTACAGTTGATGAACAATGTATCGCAGAAATTAATCAGGGTTTACTGGTTTTTGTTGGCGTTGAAAAAGAAGATACTGATGCAAAAGCAAAGCGGCTGGTCGAACGTGTATTAAGCTATCGTGTTTTTTCAGATGAGCAGGATAAAATGAATTTATCTGTCAAGGATATTGATGGTAGCGTGTTATGGGTTTCACAATTTACACTGCTTGCTGATACCAAAAAGGGCAATCGCCCGGGTTTTAGTCGGGGTGCAGCGCCAGCATTGGGTGAACAATTATTTAACCAGGTCTTATTACACGCAAAGCAGCAACATCGCAGTAATGTAGCAGGACAGTTCGGCGCTGATATGCAGGTAGTATTGCTGAACGATGGGCCGGTTACGTTCTGGCTGGAAGTTTGAGCGTAACTTAAATCCAAACCTTAATCTTTAATCCTGAATCAAGATTCATATCCAGGCTCACATTTAAGACGCGGGCTACCGGCTACCCCATATTTTTGCAACGGCTCGGTCAGTCCCCAGCAAGCCAACTATAAAACCGACCAGAGCGATCCCACCAAAGATTAATACCGGTAAGTAATAAGCTATTTCGGACTGTGCCGGAATAAAGTAATAAACTGCTGCGGCAAGTCCACTAAACAAAATACTGATAAAAACTAAAATTTTACGGCTATGCGGTTTACAAATAAAGTTTTCATCGCCCTGCTCAAAGAGATTTAATACGGGTGAAAAAATTTTTCTAAATAATGCTTTCATGAATTAACTCATGTTACTGGTAAAAGACGTTTATGTATATAATAGTAACGCTATGTCCAATACCAAACAACCAGCACCGTCTCCTTGCATTAGAAACTGTTGCCTGAACGAGGAGGATATTTGCCTGGGTTGCTTTCGACATCTTGATGAAATTATACAATGGGCGAGCGCTTCAATTGAAACGAAACAAACGATTATTACCCGGTGCAAGCAAAGAAAAAAAGATTACCTGGACAGGTTTAGTCGTTAACTATCGTTTTCAGTCAACTCACTAATAATGCTATAAAGTTTCTGTTTGTTAACTGGTTTGGTTAGAAATGCATCCATCCCGGCATTTAAGCAAGCTTGTTGATCTTCCCCTGTGGCATTAGCGGTTAAAGCAATAATAGGGGTATGTTTTGCCCCCGCTTCATGGTGGCGCCATTTTCTGGTTGTTTCAAGGCCACTTAGCTCGGGCATACGCATATCCATAATGACCAAGTCATAGCTGTTATTAAGTAATTTTTCGAGTGCGATCATCCCGTTTTCAGCATGGCTTACCGTGTGCCCGGCTTCTTCTAAAAATGACGTTATCACTTTGGCGTTAATAGGGTTATCTTCTGCGACAAGTATATTTAACGGTTTAGTGTTAGCGATAAGTTTATGATTTTGTTCGTGTTGGTTAATAGTCGCTACAGGTTCACCCGGTCTTTTATACGGCCATGGAATTTCAATCCAGAATGTTGAGCCTGTATTTATTTCGCTACGTACATCAATACGGCCATTCATTAATTGCACCAGATTTTTAATAATCGTTGTGCCTAGTCCGGTGCCTTCCTCGTTTAGCTTGTTTTTGCATTGATAAAACGGATCAAAGATATGTTGCAGATGCTGGCTGTTAATACCAATACCAGTATCGATTACTTCAATTCGTACCAGGCAGGTTGTTTCGTTTTGTGAAACCGGTCTGGCTTTAATGGTAACGCTGCCTTTTTGTGTATATTTAACGGCATTACTGACCAGGTTGAGAAGAACCTGTCTTAAGCGATTAGCATCACCAACAAAGTGTGTGGGTAATTTTTTATCGTAGTGAAAAGAAAGTGTCAGACCTTTTTGTTTGGCAATAGGCGTAAACATACCTTTCACACCTTTAATCACTTTGGCAAGATCGAATACTTCATCTTGTAGTACAAACTTACCTGCTTCGAGTTTTGACAGGTCAAGAATATCATTAATAAGAGAGTGCAACGCGGTGGCTGATTCATCTAATGAGTCAATATAATCAACTTGCTTATCGGTTAACTGAGTATCACGCAGTAATGAAGTCATTCCAATGATACCACTCATTGGGGTGCGTATTTCATGGCTCATTGTGGCAAGAAATTCACTTTTGGCATTATTTGCCCGGTCAGCGACTTCGCGAGCTTCCTGTAAATTTTTTAGCATACGATTAAGGTAAGCGGGCATGATAATAAGAAAGAAGGTGTAAACGAGTGATGTGGATATATCATTCATCCAGTAGCCCTGGGTTAGTAACAGCCATTGATAGCTGAAGAAACCCAAGATAACGGCAACGAATAACAGACTACGCCCATAGCGAATACCATAGCCGATAAATATCCAGGGATAGAGTAAAAAGAACGAGCCAAAAGGACTGGTATTGGTTAATAGCATTGTATAGCTGACGCAACCGATATCAAAAGGAACCATTAAATAACGTCTGAATTTAAAATCAGGGTAAAAGAAAATACTTACAGTGTTAATCGTTGTAACTAAAAAGAAGATAGCAAAAAAAATAATGAAATCTTCAGCAGGTGCGGTAAGATAACTAAATTGAATACCGAGCCCGATATAGATACTACCGAACATCCAAATTCCGTAACGGATGAATGATTGTGCTATTTCCGGGTTGTGGGCAAGTCGCTTGCGGATTTCTTTTAAACTCATGGAACTTAATATAAAACACTAGCAGATCGAATAAAACAGTTATGGCAAAACAAACGAAAATAAATGTGGCAGTGACACCGGAAAACAAATGCAGCTTTTGTAATGGTACAAAATGCTGTGTTTATACCACTCAACAAATTGATACGCCCCGTACAAAAGATGACTTTGACCATTTACTGTGGCAGATGGCGCATAAAAATATACAGGTCTATAAGGATGACGGGGAATGGTTTTTGCTGGTTAATAATGAATGTCAGTTTTTGGGTGAAAATGGTCAATGCGGGATATATGAAACACGCCCACAGTTATGCCGCGATTACTCAAATGATTATTGTGAATATGACGAACCAGCTGAAAAAAATTTTAAATTTTATTTTAAATCCTATCAGGAGCTTGACGATTACTGTAGCAAGCGGTTCAAAAAATGGAAGGATCGTTTTAGTAACTAAAAATTATCCCGGCATTATTTCATTAAAACTATGGATGGCCTGAAAATCTTTAATCTCTCTGATTTCCTGTTGGGTATCAGGTTTATAGATAGCAATTAAATTTTCAATCCCATATTGTTTCGCAGAATGCAGTACCGATAAGCTGTCATCAACGAATAATGTTGTTTCATTGTCGAAAGGAACGCGTTGCCTGAGCTTTTCCCAGAAACGTTGATCTTCTTTAGGCATTCCAAAATCATGAGCACAAATAATATGATCAAAATACTCGTGTAGTTGAGTCTTTTCCAGCTTCAGTGCCAGACTTTTGTGGTGCGCGTTGGTAACCAAAGCTGTTTCGATATGACTGTTTTTTAAACGTGACAAAAATTCAACAACATAAGGATGTATAGCAATCAGGTGAGCGACTTCTGTTTTTAGCTGTGCGATGTCCAGCTCAAGTCGTTCAGTCCAGTAGTCGACGCAATACCAGTTAATAGTTCCTTCGACTTCTTTATAGACAGGCATTAATTTTTCATATGAAGCATCAAAACTCAGGTTATGTTTTTCACCATAACGAATAGGCACATGGTGTTGCCAGAAGTGGTTATCGAAATTTAAATCTAACAGTGTGCCGTCCATGTCGAGCAATACTGTATTAATATTCTGCCAGTTAATCATAATGTTATCTTACTTGCATTTGTAGCGGTCTTTGCTGTTTTATGTTTCAATAGTGTATTCCCTTGTGAATTTCAGTGAAATTCCACGAGTTTAGTCTAAACTTGTTTTAAATGCCTATTATGCAATGCCCCGTTAACCAATGGAAGCTATCATGATACACTTATTCAAAACACTGTCTTTATTTTCTACGCTGATTTTATTTCCACTGAGTCATTTAAGTTTTGCCAGTGAATTAACTGAAGAAGAAATGGAAAGATGGTTAAATAGCGATGATTTAAATCCACCTCAATATAAAGAAGTTGATGTCAATAATGGCGAACTTTTTTTTCTCAGTAAGATCCCTGATAAGCCGATCCATCATCATACAAATATCTTGACGATTTACAAACAAAGTTTGAATGATGGCTGGATAAAGCTTGAGCAATGTCATCGAAACATGGATCGTGTCCCAAGGGTGCAGGTTGTGTTTAAAAAAGAACGCGTCAAGGATATCCGGATAACCAAATCAGATGCAATTGAAAAAGCATGGGTTGAGAAGAATACGGTTCAGTTGGAAAACGTAACAGATAATGCCGTACTATGTATAACGGCCAGGTCCAAAGCCTTGATTAAAAATGCAGACGGCAGTTTTCATTTAACCAATGGCCCATTTATGAGAAAGTTTTTAGATGGCTATTATCCAATCCATGTTACGATCGATGTTAACTTTGCCGCAACTAATCTTGAGCTTGTGCAGTTTGAACCTATCAGGCAGGATGGTTTTAAAGTCACTAAGACCGCTAAAACTATTAACATGGATGCCTGGTTTGAAGGACGTTTAAAAACAAATTTACTCTTTGTAAATTAACTGACATTAAATTATAAATCACAGGCTTATCTTATCAGCAGGTATTAGATGTACCTGCTGCTCTGTTATACTGGATTTCTACTGGCGAAATTATCCGTAAGCTGGCAAAATCCTGCATCTTATGGAAATATTACAGACATATTTAGAATCAATTTTCGAGCTGGCAAATAATGCCGGCAAAAAAATTCTTGACGTTTATCAAACCGATTTTAATGTTGCGAAAAAAGATGATCAAACGCCGGTAACCGAAGCAGATTTTGCTGCAAATAAAATAATTATTACGGGTTTGAAAACATTAACGCCTGAGCTACCGGTTATCTCCGAAGAAGAAAATCTGGTTGCATTTGAGGAGCGCAGTCAATGGACGCGCTACTGGTTGGTTGATCCTCTCGATGGCACTCGTGAGTTTATACAAAGAAATGGTGAGTTTACCGTTAACATTGCTTTAATTGAAAATCAGCAACCTATACTCGGTGTTGTTTATGCGCCGGTGCTGGACGTTATGTACTATGCAATAAAAGGCAAAGGCAGTTTTAAAGTGACAGCCGGCAAGCAAACACAAAAATTAAAGGTTGCCAATCAATGTGCCAATCCTATTCGTGTAGCCGGGAGTCGCTCCTTTACCAGTAACGACTTTATACATTTTATTCGCAACCTGCCGGCATGTGAAGTAATCAACCTGGGTAGTGCATTAAAGTCATGTCTGGTAGCTGAAGGCGGTGCAGATATTTATCCGCGTTTTGGCTTAACTTCGGAGTGGGATACTGCAGCGACACAATGTATCCTTGAAGAAGCCGGTGGCTATATGGTTGACTTCAGTTTACAACCGCTACGTTATAACACGAAAGAAAGTTTATTAAATCCGCACTTCTTTGCTTACGGTGATAATAACATTCGCTGGATTGATTATTGTGATGTGTAAAATCAGTTTCAATTTCCAGGCAAAGCAGAACGCAATCGCTTTGGAATTAAAGAATTTCCGGGTATTAAAATTCGGACTTTAAAGATTATGGATTCTAAAGATTATGGATTTTAAAGGTTATGGATTCTTAAGTTTATGAGATCAAACGGTCAGGGATTTTGATCGCAGTCTTTGTTATCGTAAACGGCCATAATAGTTATGAGTTCATCAAGAATTTCTTTTTGTTGTATTTTACTGGTTTGTTTAAGCAGATCAGGAAGGCTGTTAGATAGATTTTTTTCGTGGTTGATTAGCAGTTCTATATACTGTCGAGTCGTTGTACATCCCTGGGTACAGATTCGTTCGATGAGGTCTTGGGTATCGTATTCAGGGTTTTGACTATTCATATATAAAAACTATACATTCTGTAAAAGTAGTGAGTCAGTAAATGAGGTGGTGGCCGGGGATGAAATTGAACTACCTACAATGAATTCTATTTCATTAAATTATAGCTGTTACTCCCGTAAACTCAACGCGGATTATACATTAATAATTTAGCACTTGTTAAGTGATGATTGGTAAGAGTATGTAAGTGTTTGTTTTGCCTTGCTATGTCCTGGTTTTCGAATCGTCATAAACAAGCCCGATGGAATTATCCTCGGGTATTAACAGCGCCAAATATTTCAGGTTTAAACGTTGTTTTAATTTGAGTGTTGGAATTGGAATTCTGAAAATTTACAAATCCAGCGTAAGGTCATTCGTTCTGGCGCGCGACACACAAAGACACATTGACGATTTTTTTCATTGGCGGTCAGACAAAGATCGCGATGATCGGGAACTCCCGGAACGACCTGTGTTGTACACATGGTACATTCACCGCGTTTACAAATATGCGGTACACTTATTCCGGCTTCAAGTAAGGTATCTAAATAGTTCGTTCCGCTGGGACGGTCAGCATTTTATTCGACCTGACAAGCTTAACCCGGATTGGACGATCACCGGGCAAAGGCTGTGAATGAAAACTTTCAAAATGAATTTATACAGAAGGCCAATCCAATAAATCGGCACTATTACGCACTGCGTTAATTAAACCGCGTGAACCACAGACGTATACCTGTACACCGGGTTTAGGTGTTGCCAGAATTTTATCGATATCCATTCGCTGACCATCGGGTTTTTTAGTGGCATAAAAATGTGCGTGCTCCCCTGTCAGTTGTTCGACACGCTGGCGAAAAGCCAGATCAGAAAACGTATTCGCACTATAGTGCAGTTCGACGGAGTTATTATCTGCTGTTAGTTTATGTAACATCGATACAATAGGTGTGATGCCGATACCGCCTGCAATCAGAATGTTGTGTTCCGATTTGGCTGTCATCGTAAATTAATTTTTTGGAAGAGAGGCTTGCAGAACATCGCCTTGGTGAATTTGTTCATGCATATAAAGTGAGCCACCACGCCCATCAGGTTCTTTTAAAACTGCAATTTCGTAAGTCTTTCGATCAGCCGGGCTGTTAAGTAAAGAGTAGTGGGCTTTAGTAATATTGCTATCAAGTAGTTTCAGATGAACCTGTTATTGTGTGCAGATCCGGGGTTTGGTATGTTCTTAAACTGCCAGATCGATCATGGGATCAAGACTTAAAGATAAGGCTACAGGTTGGATTACATGATTTAGAGCCTGTAGCCTTATCTTTAAGTCTTGTATATCCCATACCTGGCTTATAGCCCTGCGGGTTCGGGCATTAATCGATTAGTTAGCCGATGAAAACGTTTTACTAGTTTGAATTTTTAGTGGTTCGAGTTTTTAGTGACGGGGAAGAATTCTGTATTTACCGCTTTGCTGCAACTAAAACCGTAGCAGCCTGTTCATTACGATTAGCTGAATTTTGTTATCGGGACAAAAAAAGAAAGCGTCGAACAGGGAGGGAAAAAGATAATGGTGGCCGGACCTGGAATCGAACCAGGGACACGAGGATTTTCAATCCTCTGCTCTACCGACTGAGCTATCCGGCCATATTGTCAGTGCTTTAAACAGATAAATAGCACTCATTTGATTGAGCGGCGTATTTAAGCGGCTACGGCCTGGTTAGTCAAGTAATACTTGTGCTTTTAAGCCAATTTATTGAAAAATATTGAATTTATGGCTATTTAGGCGCAACAAAGCCTTCTGGCATTTCACTGCCGTCGCCAAAGAAGAATTTTTCCATCTCTTGCTCTAAAAAGGCGCGATGCTCAGGGTTGATTGGACTCAGGCGGTTTTCATTCATTAAGATAGTCTGGTGTCCCATCCATTGTTGCCAGGCTTCTTTGGAGACATTATCAAAAATTTTCTGGCCAAGCTCGCCGGGATAGGTTGGGTTATCAAGACCTTCGGCTTGTTTGCCGAGTTTCACACAGTCCACCATACGTGTCATTTTTGGTTCTCCATTAAATTTTCCAATAGTAATTTTACCGGAGCGGGTAGCCCCAGTTTATTCGTTATGCCAGACGTTTGGGGTGTACTGGCCGGCTGGCCTTTATACCAGACCAGGCTGTCTGAATCCATGACTGAATGTGAGTTAATACTTACTTTGCAGTGAAGTGCTTCTATATCAAGGTGAAAATGGCTAAAGGTGTGTCTGAAGTTATCGAGTGTCGTCGTTGACTCTGGCGAAAAACCGGTTAATTGCTGGACAGCTTGTTCGGCTGCCGTGGCAGACTCGACTTCTGGCAGGCTCCATAAGCCTCCCCAAATGCCGCTGGCTGGGCGTTGCTGTAACAGTACCTCGCCTTTTTTGTTTTCGAGTAATAACATAACGGTTTGCCTGATGGGCAGTTTGCTACGCTTTTTTGAGGTCGGGTAGTCTTGAGGGTTGCCCTGTCTTTTGGCTAGACAGTGCCTCCGGATGGGACAGCTTTCACAGAGAGGTTTGCTGCGCTTACATAGTATTGCTCCTAAATCCATTATTGCCTGGGTGTAATCGGCGGCACTGTGGTTCGGGGTATGTAGCCGGGTAATTTTCCATAGCTGGTTTTCAATTTTCTTTTCGCCCGGCCAGCCACTAATGGCGTGGTAGCGGGTTAATACCCGCTTTACATTCCCGTCGAGTATGGCATGTGGTTGGTTATAGGCCTGTGCAATAATCGCCGCGGCAGTAGATGGACCAATACCCGGTAAGGCTAAAATATTTTCGTATTCGTCAGGAAATTGTCCACCATGCTCGTTCTGAATTTGTTGTGCGGCTTTATGTAAATTACGCGCCCGCGCGTAGTAACCCAGGCCAGTCCAATGATGTAAGACTTCATCCTGGCTGGCGTTGGCCAGCGCTGTAATAGTCGGAAAGGCCTGGGTAAAACGTTCGAAGTAGGGAATAACAGTTTGAACCTGGGTTTGCTGTAGCATAATTTCAGACAGCCATACGCGGTAAGGTTCGCGTGGATGCTGCCAGGGTAAGTCGTGACGACCATGTTCTTTAAACCAGTTTAATAGTGGCTGGCTGAAGTGTGTATGGGTGTTCTCAGACAAAAATTTTTCTCGTCGATATAATTAAACTGATGTTATCCGGTCGTTTTATAGTGGTACAAATGGAAACCGGATGGTGAGCGTCCGGGCTGTTATTGAACGGGCACAGTATAGCCTGATGTTGCGGGTCTGTTGGCAAGTTTTTCGGCTTTGTTTATCATCTCGGTCGCTTCTTTGAGCAACCTGCTTTGAAATAACCAACTACCAAAAAGCGTCGGAATCCAGAAGTCTGGTTCGATATCAGCACTGTAATGAATACGGGTTTTGTTTTCTTTTATGGCATTGAAGTGCCAGTACTGGGAACTGGATTTAATATTATCTTCGAGCGGTTCGACCTCAATAGACAGGTAGTCTTTATCCAGCTGTTGCACGTTTTGTATCTGGGTGATGGTTTGGCAGATAAACAAAATACAGCCTTCATTGATAATTTTTACCCGGGTAAGATTTTTCTTTTGCTCAAGGATTTCACTGGAACGAATGCTGTTACTGAGTTCGTTAAGCCGATCATAGCGAGTCATAACTACCAGAACCTTATTTTTGGGAGCATCGATTTGCATAATTAAATCCAGCAAAAAGTGCCCATTTTGCTCTTCAACAAAAGCCTGTACGACTTCTCCGCTATAGACCAGGGTTCCGGAGTAGCAGAACAGCAAAACGCCCAAAATTCGTTGTAGCAAACACAAAATAGGTTAACCTTTTGATTTTTATAGATAATAATGCGCGTTTCAAGGAAGCAAGTTAATAAAATTGACAAAACGTATTCATCAAGTATTGGTCAGCTAAGTGGGCTCTAAGTTCAAAAGCCCTAAAAAGCTTATGTTTTAGTGTGATTTGCCGATATTTTAATAGTGCAAGGAGGAATTAATCAAAGCATGGAATAATGGTTTCCTAAAAAATGGTGGTATAGGTAATAAAATGGGGTTTAAAAAAAATATTCTGGCAAAACTACAACATCGCTATACCGGTGCAAGTATCGCCGCGTTGGGCTTGTTGGGTATTGCCGTTGTGACACTTGGTAGTACGAATAATTTATTAATATGGTTGTTCCTTGGAGCAACAGTTATCGGTTGGTGGTTACAGGTTAAATGTCGGGGGGCATTAGGTAATTTTAATAAGCGTTTAATTTCAGCGTTTGAAGGTGGTATGCGCGGCGAAGATTATAAAATGGTCGAGGCGGTGCCGGGTATTCCTCATACCGGGGTGCTTGCAGAAGAGTTTAACCTCGCCATGAGTGCCTTGCAGAAGAACAACTTACTCGTTACCGAAGTTGCCGGAACATTAGCCAGCAGAGCCGAGCAAATCAGCTCGACAGCGTCTACGATTGCCAGGCAAATGAATGAGCAGGCCAATGAAGGCGCATTTATTTCTGATTTGGTTGAACGTTTGCAGACTGTTTTTTCTACTTCGGTGGATGCGGCAGAGCAAACTGTTGAGTTAACCAGTAAATCTGAATCAGAAGGCAATAGCGGTAAGTTGGTAATGACCCAGGCGATGAGTAGTGTTGGTGCATTAAGTGAGTCGGTTATTTCTGCCGGGACTATGATTGAGCGTTTAGGTGATGAGAGCAAGGAAATTGGTGGTATTATCAGCGTGATTAAAGGCGTGGCTGAGCAGACGAATTTACTCGCTTTAAATGCGGCGATAGAAGCTGCGCGAGCGGGAGAACAGGGACGTGGTTTTGCAGTGGTAGCCGATGAGGTACGAACACTGGCCAGCAAAACACAGGAGTCTGCCAGTGAAATTGAAACCATTATTGAGAAAATTATCCAGAGTGTGCATGAAACTTCCGAGACGGTTAATCAATCGGTCAAGCTTGCAGAGGAGTCAGACGAGTCTATAGAAGGCGTGGTCGTCTCCTATTCTGAGCTGGTTGGGTATTTGTCAGATGTGAGTGAACTTGGCTGTAAGGTAGCGGATGCGACACGGCTTGAATCCAGTACAGCGGAGCAGGTGTTATCCAAGTTACAGGGAATTAAGGACATTGGCCAGCTAACCGAAGAAAGTAGTCAGTTAATGGCCGAAGCAAGTGCCGAATTACAATCTTTGGGTGGGCAACTCGAACAGCTGGCAAAGCTTGCCCGTCAATAGCGTAGGTAGTTCGGAATTTAGTAATGTAATTTGGTTATTGTATTGAATTTATTCTTTAAGCCGTTAAAATTTCAGTTGATATTGTATAAACGAAATTTATAGAGTTTTTTACAGAGCGTGGTATGTACCAATCTATGGTGATTTTAGCAGTTGATGATGAACCCTTGAATCTGATGATTCTTAAAGAATTATTTGATGATACCCATGATATTACCCTAGTTGAATCGGGTGAAGAAGCCATGGACCATCTTAAAAACAACAAGCCCAATGTCATTCTGCTAGATGTCATGATGCCCGGTATTGATGGCATTGAAGTCTGTCAACGGGTTCGCACTGACGAACGGTTGAAAGATGTCAAAGTGATCATGGTGTCGGGCAAGGTCATGGAAAAAGATATAGCCGCCGGGATAGCCGCAGGTGCTGATCACTATATCAGCAAACCATTTGATATGATGGAGTTAGTCGATTTAGTCGAGTCTTACAATTAGTTGACATGATTAACTAATGCTAAGCTACTGAATAATAAAGATAATATCCAGTTTTCAACTTATATTAGACAAATCTTTAGCCAGCTTCCCCTAAGTCTTGATTAACCCAAATGGGTGACAATAATTTCAGCTAAACTTTGTTATATTACTTGCTCGGTTGGCAGCTTGTCTATATGGATATTTTGAATAAACCTTGTGGGGGGCTATAGGGTTTTTTTGACAGTTGCCGGCCGAGACCTTATCTTTTTTTAGCCTGACTTTAAACCGGCACCTTTTCAGTACACCGATCCATTGACGCTTTCCAGCTTGTCGCATACTCTAGCGCTATGAAAATTACCGTGAATGGCAAGAGCCAATTAGTTGAACCTTCCTGTACCGCCGCCCAGTTAGTTGAGCTAATGGGGATCACCAGTGGCCGAATCGCCATGGAGGTAAACCGGGAAATTGTCCCCCGTAGTACCTATGAGCAATACTGCTTTGAGGATAATGATGTCGTTGAAATTGTTCATGCCGTCGGTGGTGGTTAACCCGGCCCGGGCAATTTGCTATAATCAGCGTTTCTTCGTTTCGATAAGTACACCCTTTTAGAAATCAACTTCTTTATTAAGAGTTAAGGAATAAGCATGACTGCATTACAAGACACGCCATTGGTTGTGGCGGGTAAATCGTATCAATCTCGTTTATTAGTAGGAACGGGTAAATATAAAGATATGGACGAAACACGTGAGGCAATAGAAGCCAGTGGTGCAGAAATTGTAACTGTTGCCGTCAGGCGCAGTAACATCGGGCAGAATCCGGATGAGCCGAACTTACTCGATGTTATCTCACCGGAAAAATATACCATATTGCCGAACACCGCGGGCTGTTTTACTGCGGAAGATGCGCTGCGTACCTGTCGACTGGCGCGGGAATTACTTGATGGTCATAAACTCGTCAAGCTCGAAGTGCTGGGTGATGAACAAACCTTGTACCCGGATATTCCCGCTACGCTGGAAGCGGCAGAGATTTTAGTCAAAGAAGGTTTTGAAGTCATGGTGTATACCAGTGATGATCCATTGATTGCCAAACGCCTGGAAGAAATTGGTTGTGTCGCGGTAATGCCATTGGCCGCACCAATCGGCTCGGGGCTGGGTATTCGTAACCCGTATAATATTTTAACCATTATTGAAAATGCCAACGTGCCTATCATTGTTGATGCGGGTGTGGGTACTGCTTCGGATGCAGCCATAGCGATGGAGCTGGGTTGTGACGGTGTGTTAATGAATACGGCCATAGCCGCCGCACAAAAGCCGGTATTAATGGCATCGGCAATGAAAAAAGCCATTGAAGCTGGTCGTGAAGCCTACCTGGCTGGTCGTATGCCACGTAAACGGTTTGCCAGTGCGTCATCGCCGATCGATGGTTTAATCGTTTAATCATTTGCCCGGTTTAGTTATTCTTAGAAAAGTTATTAACAGCATTGTTATGCTTGAATAATAGAAAGCCAAAATAACCTTGAATTAGAATAACGCTGAACCAGAAGAAACCTGAACCAGAAGAAGCCTGAATCAGAATAATCATGAGTCAGAATAGCCCGGGCCGGAAAATAATTTTATATCGTATCGCTTATGCATAAGATGTCATGAGAAAATCATGCAGCAAAAGAAACAACCCTCAAAAGAATATCGAATACGTAGCTTTGTACGCCGACAAGGTCGTTTAACGATCGCGCAAAATAATGCGCTGGAAAAATACCTGCCTCAATTTGGTTTAAATAACAGTGATGGCGTTTTTGATTTTTCAAAAATTTATCAACGTGAAGCGCCTACTCATCTGGAAATTGGTTTTGGTAACGGTCAGTCTGTTGCTAACATGGCAGCAGCGCATCCGGAAAATAATTATCTTGGTGTAGAAGTCCATCGTCCGGGCGTGGGAAATTTATTACAGCTTATTCATAAACAGGCACTAGCCAATGTGCGGGTTATGTCAGACGATGTTTATGACGTGTTGCAAAATAATATCGATGATAATAGTTTAGCTGCTGTTTATATATATTTTCCAGATCCCTGGCATAAGCGTTGTCATGTTAAACGCCGAATTGTGAATCCGGAATTTATGGCACTATTGGAAAAAAAAATGCAAAAGGGTGCGCTACTGCATCTGGCAACAGACTGGCAAGATTACGCAAAGCACATGATGCGGGTGGTGAATGATATGCCACAGTTTGCAAATCAAGCCGGTGAAAATCAGTATTCAACGCGTCCTGAATGGCGCACACTTACAAAATTTGAACAACGCGGTCATCGATTGGGTCATGATGTTTGGGATTTAATGTTTACTAAATTATAGTTTTACGTCTATAGTTTTAGCATGATAAAATTATTTCATATTTCAGCTATTTTCTTTGGTGTACTTGCTTACTATTATAGTGATGTAAACAGTCAGAGTGGTTTCTATAATACGTTCCTTCCTTTTATAGTCCTGGTTTGCTTTATCTACGGTCTGGTAGTCACTATTAGTATGCTTTATCACTTGCGTGTTAGGCCTCAACGAAATGACAAATCAACAGATCTTCTGCTTTCAAGTTTAAGAGAGCATGGCTTGCTTGATAAGAGTACAGAAATTTTACAGCCAACCAATAGCCGGCTTGAAGTAGATGCTGTTGTTGAACAAACCAATGATACTACGGTTATCCAGTCCTACCATGAGGTTACAGAAACAATTAATAACCACCCTGATGAGTTTGAAGCAGAAAATACACAGAAGCTCATCAACCAACAACAGTGGGATAACCCGGCCAACTGGAGTGGCTCTGGCTTATGGTCTATTTATTTTAGTAAGGACGATTCTCGAACACTGATACCACATCGAATTCGCTGGTTAGGTTTTACACTTAATATGGCAAAAAATGTTGCTGTATATAGTTTGGTTATTAAATGGGTTATTAGTACTATTGTCGCTATCTTCCTGTTTGAAATGTTTTATCATTAAACTCCTGGTGTCGTAGTTTATCAGGATTGAATCTTGATGCCAGATGCCAGTGCAACTTCACGGATATTTTTAGACTGTTTTCTTGAAATGCCGGTGGATGTATACAACAAAACATACAGATTTTTAAAACCAGAAGAATATATACTCGTTGGTTTTATCGATCATCACAGGTTGTTTAGCTAACAATACGAGAACAATTAAGAATAGTAACGGAAGTAAAACTCCATTCCATAAACCCGTAATACTTCACTTTGTTATTCGAAATAAGAGATGCTTTAGATGAGATCGGATTAAATCATTTTAAATGTGCCCGGTCAGTCTTGTTTGGTAAAGTTGAAAATAAATGACTTGTAACGGTTAAGACGGATGATAGTGAAAGAGTATATGTGGTGACTTGAGCGTTAAATGTATATAAATTTAATGATAAGTTAAAAATTTAAAAACGTCTTAAGGAAAAATATAAATGAAATCAATTATTTTTTTGCATGGCGGTGGATTAAATAAAGCAATGTGGTTACCACAAACTACAGTTTTAAAAAAAGATTTTGATGTCCATATGATTGATTTGCCAGGTCATGGCAATAAAATTAATGAGGAATTTACTATCAATGCGGCTATTGAAGACATTAATAATTATATAACGCACAAAACTAACAAAGCAGTGATACTGGTTGGTATCTCGTTGGGTGGTTATGTTGGCATGGCATATACAGAACAATATCCAGCTAAAGTTCTTAAGCTTGTTTTGTCCGGTTGTAGCGTACAATACTCTGGCTATATGAACTTATTGGCAAAGGTTTCTATTTTGGGTTCCTATTTTATAAGTGAAAATGCCTTTACGTTGATGCAAAGAAAGTTATTAATTAAAATTACCAATTACGAAACTGTTTCTGATATTTGTAAAAACAAAATATCTAAAAAAGGCGCGATCCAGTCTTTTAAGAACATTATTAACAAGGATTTTTTGCTTATTTTAAGCAGGATAAAGATTCCGGTTTTGTTAATAAATGGTGAAGATGATTATCTTAACGTTAAAAATGAATTTTTATATATTGAAGCCAATAATAATATTGTAGTAAAAAGAATAGATAATGCGGGACACCTTTGTAATTTACAAAAACCTGAGCAATTTACTAACTTGTTATGTGAGTTTGTAAAATAAGATGACATAAAGTGTTATGTCACTTTAATGTAAGGGAGATGCTATGTTAGAACTACGACCAAATTGCGAACTATGTGATAAAGATTTGTCAGTCGATTCTGTGGAAGCGTGTATTTGTAGTTACGAATGTACTTTTTGTTTTGAATGTATTGAGGAGGTACTACAAAACGTATGTTCGAATTGTGGCGGTGGCTTTTTTTCAAGACCTGTCCGCCCAGCACAAGAACACAGGCCGGGGGTCGCTTTAAGTAATAATCCGGCGTCAACTAAGCGAGTCAATACCAATTATACAATTGAAGAGATAAAAACATTTGCTAATGGCGTAAAGGATATTCCACCCGCCAAGAGATAGTTATAAAATTAATAGACAAGTCACGTAATATAAAGGAGTCATTAGATGTTTGTTGTGTTTCTTAAGTTTTCTGATAATAAAGCCCTGGCGGGTGATTTTATGGCAGATCATAATGAATGGATTGAGCAGGGGTTTAAAGATAAGGTTTTTTTAATGGTCGGTAGTTTGTTACCAAACCTGGGTGGCAGCATTTTAGCGAATAATACGACTAAAGAAGAATTGCAGACCAGGCTTGGTAGTGACCCATTTGTAGAGATGAATATTGTAACGACAGAAATTTTTGAAATTTCGCCCGCGAAAGTTGATGGCAGACTAGACTTTCTGTTGAATTAATCTGTTCGTACTTTGCTACACAATATGATTACAAAGTAATCAGGCTAATTCAGGATAATAAAGAATTGTAATGGAATACCATTTGGCACAAGTCAATATTGCCAGAATGAATGCGGACATTGATAACCCGGTAATGTCTGGTTTTTTTCAGCGGCTGGATGAAATAAATACATTGGCCGATGTTAGTAAAGGGTTTGTGTGGCGTTTTAAATCGGATGAGGGTGATGCAACCTATCTGCGGCCTTACGAAGATCCTCTTATTTTATTCAATATGTCGGTGTGGGAATCGCTGGACGATCTAAAAAATTATGTTTATGCATCAAAACATCTCGAGCTTCTAAAAGCCAGAAATGACTGGTTTACGAAACTCGCCGAGGCACATCTGGCATTATGGTGGCTAGAGAAAGATTGCATACCTTCGGTAGAAGAGGCACTTGCTAAGCTCGACCTTATAAAAATAAAAGGTTCATCACCGGCTGCATTTACTTTTGCCAAACCTTACCCAAAACCTGATTAAGGGGTTAGAGGATCTAAAAGCAGCGCAGCTGTTTATCTATCGCGTTTAGGCTGTATTTGATTAAGTCACTCGATCTGCCTGGCAGGGTTTATCTGCCGTTACTTCCCTTAAATATTTTATTTAAAAATGGGTTAACCCATTTTTAGATTTGCTGATTAAATATCCATCAATTCGATCATCTTGTCTTCTATCTTGTTGATTTTTCAATCAATAAAGAAGCCGAAAATGGGTTAACCCATTTAATTCCGTGCTCACGTAAGCAATTGTTTTTATTGGTAAAATGTGACTTTTGTTATGGACTTGAGTAACAAATATGCTAAAGTTATACCCAAGCTATTTAGATGGATTCTAACAAAGACCTATCAACTAGCTGACAATTTTAAATGGGGTATGACCTGTGCAAACGATACCACTGAGGGTGTGTTTTAAAGACGGTGGATTATCGTAAGCGACAATAAAAACCGACAGGTTTTTATTAAAAAAAAGCGTTACGGGAAACTGTAGCGCTATTTTTTTGCCTGTGATTAACGTGCTGGCCATAACCAGGCTGCGCCACGGACGCCACTTGAGTCGCCGTATTGAGGTGGGACGAGTCTGCTAGTGACTTGATCTGAAAAGACATACTCATCCCAATATTTTGGAACATTATCGTACAAGCGTTTTATATTCGACATACCGCCTCCGAGTACGATAGTGTCGGGATCGATGATATTAATCACACTGGCAAGGGCCTTTGCCAGCCGACGCTCGTAGTCCTGTAAACACTGGTTAGCGGTTTTATCCCCTGTCTCCGCTTTTAAAACAATGTCACTGGCGGTTAATAATTCTGATTCGCCACTGATACGTTGATAATAACGCGCAAAACCCGGGCCGGATAAAAATGTTTCGATGCAATCGGGCTTTCCACAATAACAAGGTTGTTGTGCCTGTATTTGCTGCCGGTCAGTTTGATCCTGCCATGGCAAGGGGTTATGTCCCCATTCGCCGGCAATTGCATTCTGCCCGGTTAAGACTGTTTTATTAATACAAATACCGCCGCCAGTGCCGGTGCCGATAATAACGCCAAACACGGTAGTTGCCTCACGCGCAGCACCATCGGTTGCTTCGGAAACCACAAAACAGTTGGCATCGTTTTCTATTTTTATTTCACTATTGAGTAACTGTTGTAAATCATTCTTTAAAGGTTTGCCGTTCAACCAGGTGGAATTAGCATTCTTAATTAGACCGGTTGCGGGTGAAATGGCTCCGGGTATACCAATGCCGATGCTGGCGTTAGGTTGGGTTTGTTGTCGTGCCTGATTGATAAGGGTAACGATAGTATTGAGGGTTGCCTGATAATCATGTTGTGGCGTGGCTAAGCGTTCGCGATAACATTCATTGCCTGCATTATCCAGGGTGATCACTTCGATTTTAGTGCCACCAAGATCAATACCTATGCGCATAGGTTATTCTTCAGCTTCCAAATAGGTATCGTCATGAGAATAGGCCGGGCTACAACAACATAAAAATTCCAGCCCGGTTTTTCCGGTATTTTTTATTTTATGTTTTTGATTGGGTGGAATACAGACTGTATCGCCAGCCTCAACATTAAACTGTTTATCGTTTAATGTCATTAAGCCGGTACCCTGTTGAATATAATACAACTCTTCGGTTAGCTTATGGTAGTGTAGCTGGGTCTCGGTATTCACCGGAACAATTGCCTGTGCCAGGCTTTGGTTTTTATTTTTATGTTGCGCTGGATGCATTAACTCGCAGATTGAAGAGCCATCTTTAGTGATATAAGTCGGTAACTGCTTTTGCCTGGTTATAGTCGACATGATATTATTTTGTATTAGCCAGAAAGATAACTTTGCCATCGACGCTTTGGGTTGCAACTATAATATAAGGCTGAGTTAAAACCAGGCTGACATTTTCATTCTTTTCAGGTTCGGTTAACGCGACAGAAACAAACAGATTGTCATCAAGACGTTTGATATTGGTAACCTCGACAGCATAACCGCCACTGGGCTGTTGACCGGCATAAACTGCAATAACAAACTGCTCATCGAAGTTAATAGCCGGTAAAGTCGTTAACGAGGCATCGCCATTTATTTTTAATAACTGCTGCCAGTCTTTCGTATTTCTAATAACCAGCTGGTTAGCCAAAGAAATATTACTATAATGTCCCCTGGCTATAATATTGAATTTTACATTTGGGTTGTCGATAAAATCTTCGTCGGGATCTGTGATTGTATTGCCAGTACTGCAGGACAACAAACTTACAAAACAAAAACTAAATACAGCTAATAATATTTTTTTAAGCATCTATCCTTCTTCTTTAAAATTTATTCGTTTTCCTGACGTGTTATAACATCCTGCAATTCACCATTTTGATTTATAACCGGGGTAAACAGAATGGGTTGACAACACACCTGACAATCTTCGATGTAAGTATAATCTTGCGGCTGGGTGGAGTCTAGCGTGTTACTGTTATCGACAAGTACGTTATTGTTGATAAGCATACTGTAATCAATAATAGTGTTAAATGTTTCTCCACAGTAAGGGCAGTTAACATCAAAGTCAGTAATCATAATTATTACCTGTTTTAATCAGGTAAAAAGAGCGACATAACATCATTTAAATATTGTAGGCCTAAAGTGGTTGGTTTGATATGGGTATCCGAAACCTTTAGCCATTGCTTTTGTTGAGCAGCTTCAAGTGCGTTTTGAATGAATGAGTGTTCAAGCCCGCTAGCCTGTAAATATGTTTGCAGATCAAAACCGTTCGTTAGTCGTAATGCATTTAGCATAAATTCAAAAGCGATATCATTATCGCTCAAGGTTTTCTCATCCAGACGATGCGAGTCCTGTGTTACCTGTTGCATATAATGTTGTGGATGTTTTTGTTTGAAGCAACGGGTAATTTGCTGATGATTGGCATCACTAATTTTCTGGTGTGCGCCGGCCCCTATACCGAGGTAGTCACCAAACTGCCAGTAGTTCAGGTTATGCCGGCAGCGATAATTGGTTTTACCATCCAGTTTTGAATAGGCTGACACTTCGTATTGACCGTACTGGTTCTGTCCAAATAGATGTTGTGCCCGTTGCGTCATTTCCCATAAGGCATCGTTGTCAGGGACGCTTGGTGGTTTAGCCGCAAACAGGGTATTGGGTTCAATGGTAAGTTGATAATGTGATATATGTGGTGGATTTAAATCAATGGCTGTTTGTAAGTCCTGAAGCATTTGTTCATTGGTTTGCCCCGGCAGGCCAAACATCAAATCCAGATTATAATTTGTAAAGCCGGCTTGTTGAGCGGCTTCGATGGCTGTTATGGCCTGTTGGCTATTATGTATTCGGCCAAGTTTTTTTAACATACTATCGTTGAATGATTGAATGCCCATCGACAATCGGTTAATACCAGCCTGTCGATAACCGACAAACTGGGACTGATCCACCGTGCCCGGATTAGCTTCCAGTGTTATTTCAATTTCCGGTGAAAAATTTAATCGTGCGCGTAGCGCCTGTATTAAGCGCTCTATTGATTCTGCCGGAAATAAACTGGGTGTGCCGCCGCCCATAAAGATAGTTTGTATAGAGCGTCCCCAAATATTGGGCAATTCCTTTTCAAGATCCAGGATCAGGCAGTTGATGTAATCGTCTGAGGCAAGTTCGTTTTTTAAGGCGTGCGAATTAAAATCGCAGTAAGGACATTTTTCGATACACCAGGGAAAGTGAATATAAAGGCTTAGAGGAGGGAGTGCACTAAAGCTGGGCATGTTACCTGTTTGATACCTTGTTGGTCATACACGGTCAGTTGAATGTAACTTATGTTTTCTTCATATTAAGTTAAATTTTTAATATGCTCGGCAAGTAATTTTAGGGCTTTTCCTCGATGGCTGAGTGTATTTTTTTGTTCTGCGCTGAGTTCTGCAGATGAGCACTGGTGTTCTGGTACATAAAAAATAGGATCGTAACCAAAACCATTTTCACCTTGAGGTGCTTTTAAAATATTCCCTTCCCATGTTCCCTGGAACATAAGGGGAGTGGGATCCAGTTCATGTTGTAACAAGACCATTAAACATTGAAAACGTGCTGTGCGTTGTTCATCTGCAACATTGGCTAACTCTGCCAGTGCCTTATTGACGTTTTGTTCATCGGTAGCATTTTCTCCGGCAAAACGAGCAGAGTAAATGCCCGGAGCGCCTTTAAGTGCATCTATCTCGATGCCGGAGTCGTCAGCCAGTGAGGGTAAGCCGGTATGGTGACAGGCATTACGCGCTTTGAGCAACGCATTTTCAACAAAGGTTAAACCGGTTTCCGGTATTTCTGGTACGTTATAATCAGACTGTGGTACAACCGTAATTTTATAGCCGGCAAGAATCTGGGTAATTTCACGTGCCTTACCGGCATTGTTGCTGGCTAAAACGATTTTATCTGACGTCAGTTTGTTCATTTGTATCCCTTCAATATTAAGCTTTATTCTGATATTCGAATAATTGCTCAATGGCTTGCCTGGCAAGACCCGTCATTGCTAATAAATCATCATGGCTAAAGGCATCACCTTCTGCCGTGCCCTGTACTTCGATAAAGCCGCCTTTGTCATTCATGATGATATTCATATCAGTATCGCAGTCTGAGTCTTCGATATAATCAAGATCCATTACAGGAGTACCTTTATAAACACCAACCGAAATAGCCGCTATCTGGTTAACCAGTGGGCTTTTTGTAATCATTTTATTATCGAGCATATGGTTGATGGCATCCGTTAAGGCAACATAGGCACCGGTTATCGAGGCGGTACGGGTACCACCGTCAGCCTGGATCACATCACAATCCAGGGAAATAGTATGTTCCCCCAGTTTTTCCAAATCAATTGCAGCACGTAAAGCACGGCCGATTAAGCGTTGAATCTCCATGGTACGACCACCCTGTTTACCTCCTGATGCTTCCCGGCGCATGCGGTTGCCAGTAGAGCGAGGCAGCATACCGTATTCAGCCGTTATCCAACCCTGACCTTTGCCACGTAAAAACCCGGGTATTTTCGCTTCAACGGTAGCAGTACAGATTACTTTGGTGTCGCCACAGCAAATTAATACCGAGCCTTCGGCATGTTTAGTGTAGTTACGGGTAATTGAAACAGGGCGTAGTTCATCGGCAGCTCGACCACTTGGGCGCATAATTATTCCTTAAAATAATTGTTATCTGAATAGTGGCACGCAGTATAACGATCTGCTACTGCCAGAGCCAGCCTGTTTTATAAGCAGTTATTCCTCTCCCATATTGTCAATTAAATGAAATACCAGGGTCATTTACATGAAATATTAGCGGTTTAGAGTAGCTACAATTTTGGGGACTATGGCATTAATTCAATGGCAAGGGTGAAAACATGAAAATTTTAAGGAAAGAACTGGTTTTAAGTCTATTGATTGCAGGATCTTCCGGTTTTGCAGCGACAGCTATCGCGAGCGAAGTTGCTTATTGTGGCCACGAATATCATGACAGTGAAGAACTGCGCGCACAGGCTTCGACAAAAAACTATTGGCGTGATGCTAAAGCGGCTAATCCAGAATCCTGGACGCGCTTTAAAATTCTGGGCTTTAATGATTTTCATGGGCAACTGGAATCGCGGACTTTATTTGGTCGCCCTGCCGGTGGTGCTGCCGTTTTAGCATCTTATCTTGAAGCTGAGTCGGACGAAGTGGATGGACATGCGTTTATTGTTCATGCCGGTGACCATGTTGGTGCCAGTCCTCCGGTTTCTGCATTATTGCAGGATGAGCCTTCTATTTCATTTTTAAACATGATTGCAAATGAAGAATGTGGAAAAAATGATTATGACGATAAAGATTTTTCTGCAAAAAAAGAGCATAAAAATAAAAAACAGGAGCACGATGCGGGATGTAACGTAATTGGTACTCTGGGTAACCATGAATTTGACGAAGGCGTGGTGGAATTAAATCGCCTGTTAAATGGTGGTTTGCATGCAAACGGTCCATTTCTTGATGCAAATTATTCCGGAGCCAACTTCCCTTACGTTAATGCAAATGTGGTCGATGCTGAAACGGGTGAACCACTTATAAAACCCTATGTGATCAGGCGAGTGCAAGGTATGCCGGTTGCGTTTATTGGTGCTGTCTTAAAAGAAACACCAAGTATCGTGACGCCTTCAGGTGTGGCAGGGATCAAGTTTCTTGATGAAGCTGAATCAATCAACAAGTATGCACGTCAATTAAAACGCCTTGGCGTTCGGGCTATTGTCGTTACGATCCATCAGGGTACTCGTCAACGATTCTTTAGTGGTCCGACAGTACAGGAACCTCAGGACTTAGGTAGTAGCATTGGTGAGATAGTACATAACCTTGATGATGAAATTGATATCGTTGTTTCTGGTCATGCACATGGCTTTACCAACCAACTGGTTGAAAACAAAAATGCGAAACAAATATTGGTGACGCAGGCATTTTCTGCAAGTACCGCTTATGCCGATATTGACGTGGCGATTGACCCACGTAGCAAAGATATCGTCGAAAAATCAGCGTCAATCATTACAACCTTTGGTGATGTTGGTCCGGGCCTGGAGCCGGACGAAGAGATAACCGAAATGGTGAGCCAGGCAGTAACCGCTGTCGCACCACTGGTTAATCGTGTCGTGGGCGATGCGGCAACAAGTATCGTCCGCACCGAAAGCGCTGCTGGTGAATCGGCATTAGGTAATTTGATTGCCGATGCTCAGCGTACGGCCATGGCGACCGATGTTGCTTTTATGAATCCTGGTGGTATTCGAGCCGATTTACAAGCAGGGCCGGTAACCTGGGGTGAGCTGTTCACCATCCAGCCATTTGGTAATGACCTGGTGAAAATGGATTTAACGGGTGAGCAAATTGTTCGCTTATTAAATCAACAGTGGGCAAACCCATCACGCACTCGCATTATGAAAACCTCTGGAATCGACTATACATGGGATAACAACTTACCAGCGGATAGCCGAATTGTAATCAGTTCGATATTGATTAACGGTCAGCCAATACAAATGACAGTCGTATACTCAGTTACTGTTAATAGTTTTATGGCGTCAGGTGGTGATAATTTTACGGTCTTAACTGAAGGGGTTAATCGCGTCATTGGTCCGGTCGATCTGGATGCGCTGGTTAATTATATCGAAACGTTAGCTCAACCTTTTAGTGCAGTCATCGAAGGTAGAATTAATCGATTAAATTAAAATAATAACCAAAGCCTTTAAGGATTGAAGGTTTTAGCACTGTAACTTTTATACGCGGCATTAGCCGCGTATTTTTATTTAAACGAGTAATAATTATGTTATGTAGAAATTTAATCGTCCTGATCGGGTTTATATTGTTTTTAAGTACACAAAGTGTTTTAGCGCAAACCTTTAAAATTGCGACCCTGGCACCTGATAATTCAGACTGGTTAAATAAATTGAAATTAGCCGCACTCAGTATAAAAACACAAACGAATAACAGGGTTAAAATCAAATTTTATCCTGGTGGTGTTATGGGGGATGACCAAACAGTATTACGCAAGATGCGGCTTGGTCAGCTGCATGGCGCAGCTGTTACTAACGGTAGCCTGAATAAGTTTTATCCTGATATTCAGGTTTATAACCTGGCCATGAAATTCACTTCATTATCCGAAGTGGATTACGTGCGCAGTAAAATGGACAAAAAATTAATGCAGGGACTGGCAAAATCCAGAGTCGTGCCAATGGGATTTTCTGAAATGGGCTTTGCCTATTTAATGTCTAAAGGAAATCCACAGAATATTGCAGACTTAAGAAAATATAAAACCTGGATTCCAGAAGGTAACCCGCTGGCCGAAACAACGATGGACACCTTTAATGTACCGGCGATACCTTTACCGATACGTGACGTTCTGGTCGGTTTACAAACCGGCATGATAGATACAGTTGCAGCTTCACCAGTTGGCGCATTAACTTTACAATGGCATAACCATGTGCAATACGTTTTAGATATGCCGTTATCTTACGTTTTTGGTGTGCTTATTCTGGATAAGAAGTCGCTAAATCGTTTGTCCGGTACCGACAGGCAGGTTGTACAAAATGAACTGGCAAAAGTGATGTCCGAGTTAGACAGGAAAAATCGCAAAGATAATACTGCAGCACTGCAGGCACTTTACAAACAGGGTATAAAGAAAATTATTATGAATGCTAAAGCAAAAAGTGAATTTGGTAGTCTGGTATCGGTTGCAAATAAAAAAATAATATCGAGCAGCAAAATTTCATCTGCATCGGTTAATGAATTAAATACGTATTTAAAAGAATATCGTTCTGTTAGTAAAACAAATATAAACTGATATTGTTCTGTTAAGTATTAATTTTATGGTGGTAGAGTAATGCTAGGCAGATTGAGCGGTTATATTTTCATGTTGTCCTTCAACGACCTCAGGGCGTGTGACATGGAAGCCCTGCGCATAAGTTACCCCCATTTCGGTAATGGCATCGAGTATGGTCTGGCTTTCAACCCATTCTGCAACAGTAGGTATACCCATAGCTTTACCGATGCTCACAACAGAAGCAACCATTGCACGGTCAACCGGGTCGTCGACAATATCTTTTATAAATAAACCGTCAATTTTCAGGAAATCGACATCCATATGTTTTAGTTGTGATAATGAGCTAAGCCCGGAGCCAAAGTCGTCTAATGCAAATAAACAACCATATTCTTTCAGCTCCCTGATAATCGCCTGCAACTTATCAAGGTTATGAA